>OLFV01000594.1_pt1 | contig 41649 bp, 32 predicted proteins | sample 1605551 | NCBI WGS metagenome assembly OLFV01 (sample SAMEA3888922, study PRJEB22519) | human gut metagenome | biome: human gut; feature: human-associated habitat; material: faeces | place: Denmark | collected 2011 | reverse complement strand
GGCGCTGCGCACCTCAACCCTGGGCTATGAAATCGCAACTCCTACAGAGTTGCCAAGGGTGCGCACCATCCTCTCACCGCACACCACGGGCACCCACACACCCCGACCGACCAACCCATCGCACCCCACGGGTGTCCCCACAACCCTACCAACCAACTCTGTGCACCCCGTGACCATCGCCACAATTTTTCTGATGACCTCTACGAAAATTATGACCATCTCCACAAAATTTCTGATGACCTCCACAAAAATTATGACCATCTCTGCGACGCTGGAGACCACCTCTACAAATTTCCTGACCAACTCCGCCGGCTCGTATCGTCCGAAACGCGTGTCCGTGCCTTCCGAAACGCGCATCCGCGCCATACGATACGAGCCAGCGAAGTGGCTTTTGGCATTACTATCGGCGTCTTCGGATGATGCTAAACGCCATGGCGGCCTTCTCGAACTCACCAATATTAAAAATAAAGGAGATTTATTTTGTAATATCTTCGGTTTGCACTAACTTTACATAAATTAGGGCGGCACCTCAACAATACAAAATGAAAATACATACGTTTTTTCTTTGTATTGTCTTCGGTTTGCACACTTTACGGCGAAGCCGTGAAGTTAGGCGGCACCTCAATAGTAAAAATAAAGGAGATTTATTTTGTAATATCTTCGGTTTGCACTAACTTTACATAAATTAGGGCGGCACCTCAACAATACAAAATGAAAATACATACGTTTTTTCTTTGTATTGTCTTCGGTTTGCACTAACTTTGTGCAAAAAATTACGACAGATGAATTCATCCGATATTATTGGCAAATTGAAAAGCCGTTATCTGTGGGGCAACCTTTGCGCTATGGCACTGGTGGTGCTGGCATTGGTGATAGGGGTGAAGTTCGCCCTCGACGCCTATACCCATCATGGCGAAGCCATAACCGTGCCCAACCTGAAGGATAAGCGTTTTGCCGACGCCGACCGTATCATGGCCGACCTCAATCTGGTGATGGTGGTCAACGATACCGGCTATGTCAAGACTCTCCCTCCCGACTGCATCCTGAGCCAGTCGCCTGCAGCGGGCGACAAGGTGAAGTCGGGACACGTAATCTATGTCACCATCAACTCGCTGCATACCCCAACCCTCACCATTCCCGACGTGATAGACAACAGTTCGCTGCGCGAAGCTATGGCGCGACTCTCTGCCATGGGCTTCAGGCTCGGCACACCACAACGCGTGCCCGGCGAGAAGGACTGGGTCTATGGCATCACCGTACACGGACGCCATGTGTCGGCGGGCGACCGCGTGGCTGTCGACGACCCGATAGTGGTACAAGCTGGCAGCGGCATGGTAGACGAAGCCGACTCCATCAACTTTATCGACCCGTTTGACGAGAACGAGTCGGCGGGCGAGGTGGACGAATTTGAAGAGGTCAAAGCTCCGCCGACGGCAGCCGAATAGGCTCGGGGGCTACACCTTATTATATATATAAAGCATAATGACAGACGAAGACATCAACCTGCAAGATATAGACGAACTCGAAGGCGAACCCCAGCTCTACGAGCACTTCAGATTTGTCGTGGACAGCGGTCAGGAGCCGCTGCGCATAGACAAGTATATGCTCGAAAAGCTGCAGCACTCGAGCCGCAACCGCATACAGCGTGCCGCCGATGCCGGTTTTGTGCATGTCAACGACCGCCCCGTGAAGCGCAACTATCGCGTGCGCCCGGGCGATGTGGTCACGCTCATGCTCGACCGTCCGCGCCACGACACCTCTATCGAGGCCGAGGACATACCACTCGATGTGGTCTATGAAGACAGCCAGCTGATGGTGGTCAACAAACCCGCCGGTCTCGTGGTTCACCCCGGCGTGGGCAACTTCACGGGTACGCTGGTCAACGCCCTCGCCTGGCATCTGCGCGATGTCGAGGGCTACGACCCCAACGACCCCGAGGTGGGTTTGGTGCATCGCATAGACAAGGATACGAGCGGTCTGCTGGTGGTAGCCAAGACTCCCGACGCCAAGACCAAGCTGGGACTGCAGTTCTTCAACAAGACTACACATCGCAGTTACAATGCCCTGGTATGGGGAAACGTCAAGGACGACGAAGGACGCATCGAAGGCAATATCGGGCGCGACCCTAAAGACCGTCTGCGCATGGCTGTATTTGCGCCAGACTCGGGCATAGGCAAGCCCGCCGTGACCAACTACCGCGTCATCGAGCGGTTTGGCTACGTCACCCTCATCGAGTGCATTCTCGAGACCGGTCGCACCCACCAGATACGCGCCCACATGCGGTCGATAGGCCATCCTCTCTTTGCCGACGAGCGCTACGGTGGCATGGAAATCCTGCGCGGCGAGCGCAGCGCCTCCTACCGCGCCTTTGTGCAGAACTGCTTCTCACTCTGTCCGCGGCAGGCACTCCACGCCCGCACACTGGGTTTTGTGCATCCCACCACGGGCAAGCAGATGGACTTCACGTCTGAATGGCCTGAAGACATGCGCCAGCTCATCGAGAAGTGGCGTACGTTTATCGCAGGAACAACCAAAAATACTTTTGCAGAGAACTAAACAAGGATAAAGATGAAAGAACTGAAAAGAAACATCGCCATCGTTTGCGGCGGCGACTCATCAGAGCACGATGTCTCAATGCGCTCGGCACAGGGCATCTATTCGTTTTTCGACAAAGAACGTTACAATGTATATATCGTGGATGTCAAAGGACAGGACTGGCACGTGCAGCTCGCCAATGACACCACTGCACAGATAGACAAGAACGACTTCACCTTCGTATGCGACGGCAAGGTCGTCGAATTTGACTACGCCTACATCACCATCCACGGCACCCCCGGCGAGAACGGACTGATGCAGGGCTACTTTGACCTGCTCCATGTGCCCTACTCCACCAGCGGCGTGCTGGTCGAGGCTATGACCTTCGACAAGTATGTGCTCAACAACTATCTGAGAGGCTTCGGCGTCAACGTGGCCGACAGTATCCTGGTGCGCCGTGGCGATGAGATCGACGAGAACGAGGTGGCACGCCGTCTGGGTATGCCCTGCTTTGTCAAACCCGCTGCCGACGGTTCGAGCTTCGGCGTGTCGAAGGTGAAAGAGCCCGACCAGCTGGCTGCCGCACTGCGCGTGGCATTCATGGAGAGCAACGAGGTGATGATAGAGCGCTATATGCAGGGCACAGAGATAAGCATAGGCTGCTACAAGACCAAGGAGAAATCGGTGGTATTCCCCGCTACCGAGGTGGTGACGAGCAACGAGTTCTTCGACTACGCCGCCAAGTACAACGGTCAGGTGCAGGAGATTACGCCTGCCCGCATAGCCGACGCCACCGCCAAAGCCGTGGCCGAGGAGACCAGCCGCATCTATGACATCCTGCACTGCAACGGCATCATCCGCATCGACTATATCATCACCAAGGATGCCGAGGGCAACGACTGCATCAACATGCTCGAAATCAACACCACACCCGGCATGACCGCCACCAGCTTCATCCCACAGCAGGTGCGCGCCGCCGGCCTCGACATCACCCAGGTACTGAGCGAGATTGTGGAGAACCAGTTCTAACCTACAGAACTTCCGCTTATGAAAATTCCTGAACAGTTTGACCCCATCCGTCCGTTTGAACCCGACGAGTTACCGGACGTCTTTGACCGCCTGCTCCAGAACGAGCAGTTCTGCAGCGTGCTGGCCTATTTCTACCCCGACGTACCCAAAGAGGCGCTGGCTGCCAAGATGCACGCCTGCAAGGACAACCTCGATTTCCAGAAGACCTTCTGCTACGGTTTTCTCGTACAGCTGCTGGCGCGGCTCAGCAAGGGATGCGACATCGACATCGCATCGCTCGACACCGACAGCCGCTACACCTTCATCAGCAACCACCGCGACATAGTGCTCGATTCGGCACTGCTCGACAAGCTGCTGATAGACGCGGGCTTCAACACGACATGTGAAATCGCCATCGGCGACAATCTGCTCAAGCTGCCCTGGGTCAAGGACCTGGTGCGCGTCAACAAGTCGTTTATCGTAGAGCGTGCCCTCTCCATGCGCGAGATGCTGATGGCGAGCAAGCGGCTGAGCGAGTACATGCACTTCGTCATCGCCGAGAAGAACGACAACATATGGATAGCCCAGCGCGAAGGCCGCGCCAAGGACAGCAACGACCGCACCCAGGAAGCCATACTCAAGATGATGGTGATGGGCGGCGATGGCTCTATCATAGACCGCCTGAAGCAGCTGCACCTCGTGCCCCTCGCCATAAGCTATGAGTACGACCCTTGCGACTATCTCAAGGCTGCCGAACTGCAGGCGCGCCGCGACAACCCCAGTTGGCAGAAAGGCCCGATGGACGACGTGACAAGCATGCAGACCGGCATCATGGGCTACAAGGGATACATACACTACCAGTGTGCCGACTGCATAGACAGCTACCTCGACACCATCCCGGCAGACACGCCCAAGACCGAGCTCTTCCGCCTCATCGCCGACCACATAGACCGGCAGATATTTGCGGGCTACCGCCTCTATCCCAACAACTACGTGGCGCTCGACCTGCTGCACGGCGACTCTGCCCACGCCGACCACTACACGGCTGAAGATAAGGCGCAGTTTGAGGCTTACCTCAAGGGCCAGCTGGACAAGATAGAGATGGAGGGCAAGGACGATGCCTATCTGCGCGAACAGATGCTCAAGATGTATGCCAACCCGGCTATCAACCAAATGGGGCTGTGATATGAGATACTGGCTACTGGGCGTGATGGCAGTGATGATGGCGGCCTGTGAGAGCAGCAGCTACGACTCGGGCGACGGACACTACTCGTATATGCAGGCCGAAATGGTCGACGCATATACGACAGACAAGGGCGTGATAAGCCGCGTGGTGACCGACGAGGGCAAGGCGCTGCAGCTGCAGCCCACGATTACGGCAAAATGGGCGGCAAAGGCCGACACGCTGTATCGTGCCCTGTTCTACTACGACTATCACGACGCAGCCACCACCGTCAAGCCACGCTCTATCGGTGCGGTGCCGGTGTTGCGGCCTATTGAGACCACACGCCCCGACACGCTGCGCACCGACCCGCTCGGACTCGAAAGCGCATGGCGCAGCACTACCGGGCGCTATATCAACATGAGACTGGCGCTCAAGGCAGGTGCCAAGGACAACGGAGAGATGGGGCGCCAGACCGTGGGCGTGAAGTGTGACACCCTACGCATGGGAAGCCGCGAGCAGTTTACCTTCACGCTGCTGCACAACCAGAACGGGGTGCCCGAATACTACACCCAGGTGGCGTTTGTGAGCATCCCGCTCGACGAGAGGGCGCAGGAAGCCGACATCGTGGTGCGCGTCAACACCTACGGCGGACTCCTGGAGCGCCGATATTAGACCGAAACCCATACCCTAAACAAAAAAAGATGCACAACATGCTGCTGGCAGCGCGTTGTGCATCTTATATATTATATAATGTATAGTCGTTATACTCCGAGCTTGATGGCGAGCTTCTCAAGCATATCGCGGGTCATGGCGTCGAGGTCGTAGCGTGGACACCAGTCCCACTCCTCGCGCGCACAGGTATCGTCGAGACGGTCGGGCCAGCTCTCGGCTATGCTCTGCTTGAGTGGGTCTACATCGTAGACCATCTCAAAGTCGGGCTTATACTTCTTGATGGCCTGGTATACGGTCTCGGGACCGAAGCTGAGCGATGCGATGTTGAACGCATTGCGGTGAACGAGGCGCGAGGGGTCGGCCTCCATCACGTCGATGGCTCCCTTGAGCGCGTCGGGCATGTAAATCATATCCATCAGTGTGCCCTCCTTGATAGGACATACGAAGCGCTCGCCGCGAACTGCCGAGTAATAGATGTCGACAGCATAGTCGGTGGTGCCGCCACCAGGAGGAGTGACGTAGGAGATGACTCCGGGGAAGCGCACGGCACGGGTATCGACGCCATACTTATTGAAATAATAGTCGCTGAGCAACTCGGTGGTAACCTTGGTGACGCCATACATGGTGCGGGGACGCTGGATGGTGTCCTGGGGAGTCATCATCTTGGGTGTAGATGGTCCAAAAGAACCTATCGAGCTGGGTGTGAATACGGCGCAGCCATGTTCGCGAGCCACTTCGAGTATGTTCCAGAGTCCATCGATACCTATCTTCCATGCCAGACGAGGCTTGGACTCGGCCACTACCGACAGGAGCGCAGCCAGATTGTAGATGGTGTCGATATTATACTGCTTTACCACGCTGGCTATCATCTCGCCGTTGGTGACATCAGCCTCGGCCGACGGACCACTCTCGAGCAACTCTCCCTTGGGCTCTGCGCCCTTGATATAGCCAGCTACTACATGGTCGTTGCCATAGATTTTTCTCAATTCACGCGTCAGCTCAGAACCAATCTGGCCTGTAGAGCCGATGACCAAGATATTTTTCATGTGTCAAGTACTTAAAATTATGGGTGCAAATTAACTAATTTTTTTTGAGACTAAGGACAAAAAAGCCATAAAAAAACCTTTTTACCCGCAGATTAACAAAAAAAACAGGCAAACGCTTTTATTTGTCGAAAATAATGCGTTATTTTGTAGTCTAACAAGAACTAAAACGTGAACAAACATGTACGGTAAAATCAAAGAACAGCTCTGCGCTACTTTGGAAAATCTCAAGAGCGCAGGCCTTTACAAAGAAGAACGCATCATCGAGAGCCCCCAGGGTGCTGCCATCCAGGTCAAGGGCGAAGAAGTGCTTAACTTTTGTGCCAACAACTATCTCGGTCTGTCCAACCATCCCCGCCTCATCGAGGGTGCCAAGCAGATGATGGACCGTCGCGGTTTCGGTATGTCTTCGGTTCGCTTCATCTGTGGTACTCAGGACATCCACAAGGAACTTGAGGCTGCCATCAGCGACTACTTCCATACCGAGGACACCATACTCTATGCCGCCTGCTTCGACGCCAACGGCGGTCTCTTCGGTTCTTTCCTCACCGAGGAAGACGCCATCATCTCTGACGCCCTCAACCACGCCTCTATCATCGACGGTGTGCGCCTGTGCAAGGCCAAGCGCTACCGCTATGCCAACGCCGACATGGCTGAGCTCGAGAAGTGTCTGCAGGAGGCTCAGGCCCAGCGCTTCCGCATCATCTGTACCGACGGTGTATTCTCGATGGACGGCAACGTGGCTCCGATGGACAAAATCTGCGACCTCGCTGAGAAATACGACGCCCTCGTCATGGTCGACGAGTCTCACTCGGCTGGCGTGGTAGGTGCTACCGGTCACGGCGTGAGCGAACTGTGCAATACCTATGGCCGCGTAGACATCTATACCGGCACACTGGGCAAGTCGTTTGGTGGCGCCCTCGGCGGTTTCACCACCGGCCGCAAGGAAATCATCGACATGCTGCGCCAGAGCAGCCGTCCTTACCTCTTCTCCAACTCGCTGGCTCCCGCCATTATCGGTGCCAGTCTCGAGGTGTTCAAGATGCTCAAGGAAGACAACTCCATCCATGACCATCTGGTAGAGAATGTCAACTACTTCCGGGACAAGATGCAGGCTGCCGGCTTTGACATCAAGCCCACCCAGAGCGCCATCTGCGCCGTGATGCTCTACGACGCGCCGCTCTCTCAGCGCTATGCCAACCGTCTGCTCGAGGAAGGTATCTACGTCACGGGCTTCTACTATCCTGTAGTGCCCAAGGGCGAGGCCCGCATCCGTGTGCAGCTCTCTGCCGCCCACACCCGCGAGCAGCTCGACAAGTGTATCGCCGCCTTTATCAAGGTGGGCAAGGAACTTGGCGTGCTCAAATAAACCCGATTTCGTTTTCAAGATTATAGCCGCAGGCACATTCTCAGTGATGAGGAACGCCTGCGGCGTTTTTGTGTCCAGCCGCGAGACGGGCGGAAAAGATGACATTTTCCCTGCCTATAGTCAAAAAAAGCGGAAGATAAGTTTGGCATTAACGGAAATTGTCTTAATTTTGTAACCATAGCCATCGGCCATCGGCTATGGCTGTCATCTGAAATACTATACACCAAACCTAACGACTGAACTATGAGTGTACTGAAAGAGAACGCAAGACTTGACAAGTACCTTGCCCAAAGCCTCATCAAGGAGAACGAATATACCGAGACCTACCGTGTGATAGACGACAACGACAACATCTATTTTCTCAAGCTGTATATCCTCAAGAAGACTCCAGAGCGCCTCATGGACACTGCCACGCACGAGGTCTACACCATCGAGCGCTGCAAGAAACTTGTCAATGAAAACATCGTCTCCTTCATCGATTCGGGCAAGGTCCACCTGGACTGCGGAGAGTGCCACTACTTCGTCACCAATTATTTCACCGGCGACGTGCTGATGGACAAGCTCGCCCGCGAAGGCAGGATGGATGCCGACACCGCCCTGAATATATATAGAGGTATTCTCAACGGCCTCGGATACCTACACCGTCAAGGCCTGTGCCACAACGACATCACTCCCCGCAACATCATGCTTTCCAAGGTGGCTGGAGGTATTCCCGAAATCATCGATATGGGGCACACAGCGCCGCGATGCAATGGAAAGACACCCTTTGAGGTGGCAGACCTGGAGGTGGAATACTGCGCCAACGAGACCTTCATGGGCCTCTACGACGAGCAGAGCGACATCTTCTCTGCCACGGCCGTCCTCTACACCATGCTCTTCGGCGCGGCTCCGTGGGAGATGACCTTTACCGAGGGCATGACCAGAGCGCGCCGCTTCACGCTCATCAAGGAGAAGCGCAAGTCAGAAGAACTCTCGCTCGAGGGTGTAGACCTCGACGACAAGACCACCCGCATCCTGCAGAAGGGTCTGGCGGTGAAATACGAAGACCGCTTCAAGTCGGTCGAGGAAATCATCAGCCTCATCGACGGCAAACCCTGTCAGGAGACCACTGGTGCCAATGCACCGGGACAATCCTCCGGCCCCACCACCCAGCAGGCGGAAGACAACCCCAACGCCGTAACGTTCAGCGTGGAGCAGCAGAAGGGCAACGGATTTGCCGACATCGCCGGCATGAAGGAACTCAAGGACATGCTCTACAAGCGCGTAATCTTTGTCATCAAGAACAAGGAACTGGCAGAGCGCTACAAGCTCACGCCGCCCAATGGCATGCTGCTCTATGGTCCTCCCGGATGCGGCAAGACGTTCTTCGCAGAAAAATTCGCCGAAGAGACGGGCTTCAACTTCCTCATGGTCAAGACCTCAGACCTGGCGAGCATCTACATCCACGGTTCGCAGGAGAAGATAGGCAGTCTCTTCAAGCAGGCACAGGAAAAAGCACCGTCTGTGCTGTGCTTCGACGAGTTTGACGCGCTGGTCCCCAACCGCTCCAACATTGACAACACGAGCATGTCGGGCGAAGTCAACGAGTTTCTGAGCCAGCTCAACAACTGCTCCAAGAAGGGCATCTTTGTCATCGCCACCTCCAACCGCCCCGACAAAATAGACCCGGCTGTGCTGCGTACCGGCCGCATAGACAAGCAAATCTACGTGCCGCTGCCCGACCTCGACGCGCGCAAGGAGATGTTCATGCTCCACCTCAAGGACCGCCCCTACGACGAGACAGCCATCGACGCCCAGCATCTGGCTGAGCTGTCCGACGGATACATAGCCAGCGACATCGCCTACATCGTGAACGACGCAGCCATGACGGCAGCCTTCACCAACCAGCTCATCAGCCAGGAGCTGCTCGAGACCTCCATCCGCAACACGCGGCCCTCGATACGCCCCGAGATGGTCAAGATGTACAAGGAGATAGAAGAGAAGATGCAGGGAGTGGAGCGCCGCAACATGGAACGGCCGCGCATAGGTTTCAACGCCTGACAGAAGCAAGAGAACAATAAACCATATACATCCTAACAACCAAAACCCAAAAATTATGACAAATGTAGATTTAATGAAAGAGTTCCTCAGCTCACAAGGTTTCAAATACGAGCAGGACGAAGACAACGACATCTTCTTCAAGTACCAGATGCGCAACTTCATATTCATGGGCAGCGACAACGACGAGACATTCCTGCGTCTGGTCATGCCGGGCGTCTTTGACGTGACCGAAGACAACCGCGCCGGCGTCCTCGAAGCCACCAACGCGGTGAGCGTCTCGATGAAGGTGGTCAAAGCCACTATCGTCAACGACAATGTGTGGCTCTCTGCCGAGCTGCTGATAGACAGCACGCCCGTCTTTGACGACATTATCCCCAGAGTGCTCGATATTCTGCTTGCCGCCCAGCAGGAGTTCTACAAGCAGATTAACTGACGCTGTCACCCTGGTCGCCACGGCGACAACCGACCCATACGAAAAAGATGCACAACGCGCTGCCAGCAGCATGTTGTGCATCTTCATTATATAGACTACGACCAAGCCGATGGCTCAGCCAGCCCCACTGATATTCTTCCGCCTCGCGGCAAGTGTGTCCTCACAGTTTGCCTTCCTCGCGATAACTGTAGTAGGCGCCATCGGTGACGATGACATGGTCTACCAGTCTGATGCGCATGGTCTCACAGGCTTTGCGCATGAGGTCGGTAATGCGGTCGTCATCGCGGCTGGGATGGCAGTTGCCACTGGGATGGTTGTGGCAGAGCGCCATCACGGTGGCATTGCAGAGCAGAGCCTCGCGGAGTGCCACCCTCACATCGACCGCCGTCTCGCTGATGCCGCCATGGCTCAGCCGCAGCACCTTGATGAGCCTGAACGACTGGTTGGCCAGCACCACCCACGCCTCTTCGACATCGAGGTCCTGCATACGGGGATGCATCTCGCGATAGATGGCGTCGGCGCTGTCCATGCGCGGGCGTTCCTCGGGCCGCGACACCTGTCGGCGACGGCCCATTTCACAGGCGGCCTGAATGGTCACCGCCTTGGCCAATCCCACGCCCTTGTATCGCTGCAGCTCGGCAAGCGAGAGTTTGCCCAGCTGGTTGAGATTGTTGCCACAGTCGGCCAGTATCTCCTTCATCAGGTCTACAGCGCTCTTCTCGGGAGTGCCCGACCCGATGAGGATGGCCAGCAGCTCGGCATTGCTCAGCGCCGACGCTCCCAGGCGGGCCAGCTTCTCACGCGGACGGTCTTCCTCTGCCCACTGGTTGATGCTCAGACTGCCGGAGGTCATTTATAGAAGGTTTTATCGTAAGCACTGAACTCGCTCTTGCCACACACACAGCGCTTCCACCACGCCGAGAGGAAGCCACAGCCATAGCCCGTGAGCTGGATGAATGCCGAGGCGATGCTGAGCACACCCACGCGCAGACTGCGCGCCGAGCGGGTGGCGTCGATGCAGATGATGAGCGAATAGAGCACCAGCGGAGCCAGTGCCAACGCCATGAGCCATGGTCCGACAGCGGTCTGCGGGCAAGCCGCCCATACCCCTGCTCCCACCAGAGCCATCACCGCCAACAGCGCCACACCCACGGTGAAGACCATGGGCAGCAGATGGACGAGCTTGAGGCTCTCGGGATATTTCTTGTAGAGGTTGATGCGCGCGATACCGCTGTTATAGACCTGCCGCCAGAACTTGCGGAAGTCTGTACGGCGCTTGTGCCACACCCAGGCTGCGGGGAAAAGGCGGCAGCGGCATCCTGCCTTGAAGATACGGATAGAGAAGTCGATGTCTTCACCAAAGCGCATACGCGAGAAACCACCCAGACGCTCATAGACATCACGACGGATGCCCATATTGAACGAGCGGGGATAGAATTTGTCCAGTTTCTTCTTGCCGCCACGTATTCCGCCGGTGGTAAAGAAGCTCGTCATCGAGTAGGAGATGGCTTTCTGCACCGGAGTAAACGACGGATGGGCACTGTCGTGGGCACCAAAAGCATCGCACTCGCGCTCTGCCAGTTCGGCATCTACCGCCGAGAGATAGCCCGGAGGCAACACCACGTCGGAGTCGAGCACGATGAGATACTCTCCCTGCGCCCGCTCCGCACCATAGTTGCGGCTCTGGCCAGGGCCCGAGTTCTCCTTATTATAATAGTGCAGGTCTAATCGGTCGGCATATCGGTCGCACACGTCGCGGCAAGGCACTGCCGACCCGTCTTCGACCACCACCACCTCAAAGTCACGACACTCCTGGCGCGTAAGGCTGTCGAGCAGCTCGTCGACCTCATCGGGACGGTTGTAGACGGGTATGATAAAACTATATTTCATGTCAGTAGTACAGATAGGATTGATGGTATTGAAACGCAGACAACCTATATCTCAGAACACCCACCATGGTGGCCCCGGAGATATAGGTTGTCACAAAAGTATAGGGTGCTGCGCGATTACTCGCTTACACGACCCAGATAGCTGCCATCACGGGTATCGACCAGGATGGTCTCGCCCTCGTTGATAAACAGAGGCACGCGTACGGTGGCACCCGACTCGAGAGTAGCGGGCTTGGTGGCGTTGGTAGCGGTGTTACCCTTTACGCCGGGCTCGCTGTGAGTAATCTTCAGAGTAGTCTTTACAGGCATCTCGGCGAGCAGGATAGTGCCGTCAGTTGTATCGGTTACAACCTCTACCACATCACCTTCCTTCATATACTCCACACCGGTAATCTGGTGTGCAGGGATTGGAATCTGTTCGAAAGTCTCCTGATTCATGAAGATACGGCCTGTGGCATCCTCATAAAGATACTGGTAAGGACGACGCTCCACGCGAACATCCTCGAGCTTGAAACCAATCTGGAATGTACGCTCAAGCACACGGCCGTCAGCAACATTCTTCAGCTTGGTTATCATTACTGTGTTACCCTTACCCGGCTTTCTGTGCTGGAAGTCGATGCAAGTCCAAATCTTGCCATCCATGCGGATGCAAGTACCGATTTTGATTTCCTGTGAGTTAATCATATTGTTATTATAATGTTGTTGTCTGCTAAAAGCGGTGCAAAGTTACTACTTTTTTATAAAAAAACATCTAATTCTGACCGAAAAATGTCTGATTTCTTTGTTATTTCAAAAATTATGCGTACTTTTGCAACCCAAAAAGGCGTCTATGCTTCCACTGGCATCATGGCCAGGGAGACGGCAGCCGTTTCAGAGACAGAAATAATAACAAATAAAAGATAAGCATAAGATGAAAAGAACATTTCAGCCACACAACCGTCGTCGTGTAAACAAGCACGGCTTCCGTGAGAGAATGGCAACAAAGAACGGCCGCCGCGTATTGGCTTCTCGCCGTGCTCATGGTCGCAAAAAGTTAACCGTTTCTGACGAGCACCACGGCAAATAATGTCGTTGACGTTAATCCGAAACAAAAAGGAGCGAAGATTTGTATAATTATCAAGAGGAATTGCTTATGTGCAAATTTGAAGAAATAGAAGGTTGGCGTTTTTCCAATGACAAGACCATCCGAGAGATCAAAAATGCCGTGCATGAGGAGGTATATTTGAGGCGAATATATCTCATCATTAGCATTTTGCTTGCTTATATGGGAACTATTAGCATGCAAGCTCAATCATGCGAGGGACGAGTGTACCTAAAGAATGGTATCCAGCAACTCTATGAAAGTAATGACCGAATAGACTTGCCACGCAAGAAAAAAGATGTTCAAGTTTATAGAAACTTTTTTTCTCGCCAATGCACTAGCGATGTGATACCTTTCGCCAACATTGATTCTGTAGTGGTGTGGAATGCCACCTCCAAGCAAAACGTACGCACACTTGTTCCCTTGGAAAATGTGGGATGGAGCTGGCTATATGTTAACCACCCACGATTGCAAGTCTATATTTATGCCTCCCAAGGTTATTCCGTGACGGACATGGGAGGAATGAAAGCTTGGCAAAATGGGAAGCCTGGATCGACAATTCAAGGATCAAAAGGAATATGAGGGACTGAAGAATTACATTCTTGAATGGTGGAACAAAGATAAGTCTTTAGCTAGGAAGCAACTGAATGATGGCGTAGCTATCTTTAGCCATATCTATGATGAATGGAAAGCAGCTTCCAGTAAACAATAATCGAGATTAAGATTCTCCGACTACAAGGTTGTAGAAACATAGTTTTGATTTCACCGCACACCTCACTAAGCAGCACTTAACTAATTATTACACAATAAATTAGGTAGTTTACGGTGTTCAATCAACACCGCACCCGTACCCGAGCAATACAAGGAGTCATCGATATCCCGACATTAGGTGCCCTGAACGCGGTAGTGTAAACAGAACTGTGTCACGGCTCTGATTTTTTATTCTTTCCCTCTTATTTGTATGCAGATTTCATATCTGCATACAAATAAGAGGAGCCTTTCACAGGCAAAGTTACATAATCTTGAACCTATCTCCAAATTTTATAGCAAGTTGTTGTGATATCAGTGCCCAATTAGACAGGGGCATAGTCCATTTCCCACTAATGTCTCGATAGGCAAGATACACAAGCTTTTCAAGTGCGGTGACTGACGGGAATACACCCTTGTTCTTTGTTACTTTGCGCACCTGACGATGATAGCCCTCAACCGTATTGGTTGTGTAGATAATCTTGCGGATTGCAGGAGTATACTAAAATTTTCCGTAAGACGCTCCCAGTTGCCGCGCCAGGATTTGATAACTATAGGGTACATCTCACCCCATTTTTCATCAACCATGTCAAGCTGTGCCAATGCGGAATCCTTGCTTACGGCACCGTATACGGTCTTGAGATTCTTCTGAAACTCTTTCTGATGTTTGCTTCCTACATACTTGATTGAGTTGCGGATTTGGTGGACTACACATGGCTGAACGGAGGTTTCTGGGAATACACTTTGGATTGCGTAAGGGAATCCCTTAAGACCGTCTACGCAACAAATCAGAATATCACGTACACCACGGTTCTGAAGGTCAGTCATAACATCAAGCCAGAAGTTAGCACCCTCACTCTCAGATATATACATACCAAGAAGATCCTTGTGACCAGACTTGTTTATACCTAATACGTTGTATATTGCACGAGTGACTGCACGACCCTTATCGTCCTTCACCTTGTAGTGAATGGCATCAAGCCAGCAAATAGCATACACGGGGTCAAGCATACGCGACTTCCATGCTGTTATTTCGGGAAGAACTCGGTCTGTTATAGCACTGAAGGTTTCGGGCACGGGAGTGGCGGAAAGCAGAAGAGAAGGGAATACTGGTGGCGTGAGGCTGGCAGCTGGCTGAGAGAAAGCCGAGACGGCTCCGAGGCGGCGGAGGCAGATGACGGCAACCAGGCAGAACAAAAAAAGCGGAGGGTCTCTGCTGACTCTCCGCCTGACTGGCATTGGTCGGGATGAGGCGACTCGAACGCCCGACCCCTACGTCCCGAACGTAGTGCGCTACCAACTGCGCTACATCCCGAATGCGGATGCAAAGGTAAATGAAAAAACCGACAATCGAGCAAAAAACCATGAAAAAATTGCCTGTACCACTCAAAATGAGTACCTTTGTAAACCAATACAAAGGTATAGCTATTAACAATCTAAACAACAGACAATGAACATGTATCGCAGACTGGGTCTGCTGGCGGCACTGGTAATGATGACGTCGGCAGCCTTTGCACAGATGACCCTGGTGAACAAGGGTAAGGCCAAGGCGTATATCGTGCTGGCCGAAGACAACAGTGTTAACCGCGAAGCAGCCGACATGCTGGCGCGGTTTGTCAACAAGATTTCTGGAGCACAGCTGGAGATAGCTCCCGCCAAGGCCAAAGGTGGCGCCATCGTGATAGGCGAAGCCGCAGCCACTCCCGCCGAGGACGGCTTTGAACTCGTCTGCAAGAACGGCGCGCTGCACATCAAAACCGGTGGCGGCAAGGGTGCCGTCTATGGCGTGGTAACTCTGCTGGAGCGCTATATGGGCGTAAGCTACTATGCCTACAAGGCCTACACGCTCACCCCTTCGGCCAACATCGAGATGCCCGAAATCGAGATGAGCGACAAGCCCGCCTTCCGTTTCCGCCAGACCCACAGCTATGGCTGTCAGGACCCCGACTTTGAGCGCTGGTTCCGCCTGGAGAACAGTCAGGACGAGTTTGCAGGCAATCTGTGGGTACATACCTTCAACCGCATCCTGCCCTCGTCGGTCTATGGCGAGAAGCACCCCGAATACTATTCGTTCATCAACGGCAAGCGCCGCCCCGGAAGCCACAGCCAGTGGTGTCTCTCCAATCCTGAGGTCTACGAGCTGGCCGTGCAGAAGATAGACTCTATCTTCAAGGCCAACCCCGGCATGAAGATGATTAGCGTAAGCCAGAACGACGGCAACAACACCCAATGCCACTGCGAGGCCTGCGCCAAGATAGAGGAGTACGAGGGTGCCCCATCGGGTAATCTTATCCGCTTTGTCAACAAGCTCGCCAAGCGCTTCCCCGACAAGCAGTTCTCTACCCTCGCCTACCTGTACAGCATGCACCCACCCAAGCATGTAAAACCGCTGCCCAACGTCAACATCATGCTCTGCGACATAGACTGCAAGCGCGAGGTGCCTCTGACCGACAACGAGTCGGGCCGCGACTTCATGCGGGCGCTCGAGGGCTGGAGCAAAATCAGCAACAACATCTTCGTATGGGACTACGGCATCAACTTTGACAACATGGTGGCTCCCTTCCCCAACTTCCACATCATCCAGAAGAACATACAGCTCTTCAAGGAGCACCACGCCACCATGATATTCGAGCAAATCAACGGCGGCCGCCAGCGCGGTACCGACTTCGGCGAGATGCGTGCCTACATGATAGCCAAACTCATGTGGGACCCCTATCAGAACGCCGACTCGCTGATGCGCACATTCATGAAGGGATACTATGGCGCAGCTGCACCTTATATATATAAGTACCAGATGATGCTCACCGGAGCGCTGCTGTCATCGTCGACACCGCTGTGGATATACGACTCACCCATATCCCACAAGAACGGCATGCTCAACGACCGTCTGATGAAGGTCTATGCCGAGATATTCGACCAGGCCGAGGCTGCCGTGGCCGGCGACAGCACCCTGCTTGCCCGTGTCCAGACCGCCCGTCTGCCTCTGCGCTACAGCGAGCTGGAAATAACCCGCACCAAGAACGGCCAGGACGCCGAAGCCACCAGCCGCAAGCTCGAGATATTCCGTGAGCAGTGTGCCAAGTACGGCATCACCAGCCTCAACGAGCGCAACAACCGCTACGACGACTACTGCGACCTCTACAAGAAGCGCTTCCTGCCCCACCCCGACACCAACAAGGCTTCCGGCGCCAAGGTGATATGGCACAGCGCTCCCGACAAGGCCTACCAGCCCATCGCCGACAAGGCCCTGACCGACGGACTCTATGGCGGCACTACCTTTGTGGAAAGCTGGGTAGGATGGGAAGGCCGCGACGCCGACTTCGTGCTCGACATGGGCGAGGCCAAGACCTTCAGCACCGTCACCACCGACTTCCTGCAGCAGCTGGGCGCATGGGTATTGCTGCCCAAGAGCATCAGCTACTCGTACTCGATGGACAACAAGACCTTTACCGACATGGGCCGCATCGACTTTGCCGAAGACAAAGACATACAGGTCAAGTTTATCCCCGGCACCGTGGCCGCCGCCCAGCCCGTAACCGCCCGCTATGTGCGCGTCAAGATTGAGACCATCGGCGTATGTCCTCCCTGGCACTACGGAGTGGGCTACCCGGCATGGTTCTTTATCGACGAGGTTGTCGTAGAGTAAAAACTATAGCACCCAACATAAAATAACCGCCGACAGTGGCTGATATACAAAATTATTGTTGTATATTTGCATGCTGCTTCGGCGGTTATTTTGTATACACGATGGACTATTCGGAGAAATTGGTAGTAAACGGTTTGCGCAAAGGAAATACAAAGGCTTTCAAGTATCTCTATGATACCCACTATCAGGTGCTTTGCCACTTTGCCAGCCACTATCTGCGCGACGACTATCTCGCCGAGTCGGTGGTGGGCGACGTGATGTTCCATCTCTGGGAAAACCACGAGCGCATAGAGGTCGAAGTGTCGCTGCGCAGTTATCTTATCCGCTGCGTGCGCAACAGTTGTCTCGACCATCTGCGCAAGAACCGCGAGAAATACGAAATCGCCACCGAGGCCATTCCCCCTTCTTCAGACGAAACCATGGTGACGGGCAACGGCGAACAGCCGTTGGGCCAGCTGCTGGACAAGGAGCTGGCAGAGAAGCTGGACGAAGCCATAGCCGCCCTGCCCTTAGAATGTCGAACGGTGTTTGAGCTGAGTCGCTTTGCAGGCAAGAAGCATGCCGAGATAGCCCTCGAACTGGGCATATCGGTCAACACGGTGAAGTATCACATCAAGCACGCCCTGCAGATGCTCAACGAGCGGCTGGGGCGCTACATCGTGATGGCACTCTCGCTCCTGAGCATACAGTAATCAATCACAACATAAAGCAAGAAACCACATGAAAAGACATGGACTATTATTGTGCCTGCTGGTGCTGATGCTCCAGGCCATGGCACAGAAGACAGACTACACCCGACTCATCACCCAGGGCGTGACCTATACCGGACGCACCCTCGCCCATGCTGACGGCAGCGTCAGCTTCGACTGGATAGGCGTATATGCGCAGACCGACTTCACCGGCGGCACCATCGCCGTAGACATGAGCAGCACCCGTCCCTGCTACTTCAACGTATTCATCGACGGAGAGTGGACCCAGAAGATATTTGCCGACAGTCTGAGCCACCAGCGCATCGTGCTGGCAGAGAAGTTGGGCAAGGGTACCCACCGTCTGCGTCTGCAGCGTGCCTGCGAGGGCAACGGCATCACCACCATCCACGGTTTCTACGGTGCCAAGGGTGCGCGGCTCAAGGCCGTGGAGCGCAAGAGCCGCATGATAGAAATCTTCGGCGACAGCTACACCTGCGGTTACGGCTCTGACTCGCCCACGCAGAACGAGCACTTCAAGATAGAGACCGAGAACGTGGACCACGCCTACGGCTGCCTCATAGCCCGCTACTTCGACACCGACTATGCCATCCAGGCACACTCGGGACAGGGCATGGTGCGCAACTACGGCGACAAGAAGCAGCGCTCTGACTACAGCATGCTGGACCGCCACACCAAGGTGTATGACAACGACAAGACGGTGGAATATGACTTCAAGGCATACCGCCCCGACATCGTGCTCATCAATCTCGGCACCAACGACTTCTCGCGTGAGGTCACTCCCACTCCCGACCAGTATGTGGGCAACTATGTCAAGATGATCAAGAGTCTGCGCAGCCACTACGGCAACGTGCCCATACTCTGCATCATGCCCCACTCTGCCCGCAAATATCTGCAGGCTTGCTTCCCCATCCTGCGCGAGCGCTGCTATGACGACAAGCAGGTCTACTTTGCCGAACCCATGCTCGAGGTGCTGCGCGACGGACGCGACTATGGCGCCGACGGCCACCCCAACTACCAGGGCCATCGCAAGATAGCCATGAAGCTGATACCGCAGATAAGCCGTATCATGGACTGGAAGATGGAAGACAAAATCGTAAAATAACCAAACTACAGTATAATGAGAAAAGTAATGATGACACTGGCCTTGGCGCTGGGCCTCACTGCCGCAGCCGCCAATGCCGACTATAGGGTAGTACCGCTGCCAAGAGAGATTGCCGCAGCCAAGGGCGACGCGTACAGGCTGAACGGCGTGACCCGTATAGTGTATCAGGGCGACGCCGACATGGCGCGCAACGCCACATTCCTGGCAGAGTATATCGCTGAGAAGACAGGAATGAAACTCACCACCGCCGTGGCCGACAAGAAAAACCAGCGCGGCAACATCGTGCTGCGCACCGACGCCAAGATGAAGGAGGCCGAAGGCTACCGCATCGAGGTATCTGCCCGTGGCATCACCATCAGCGGCGCCACAGCCCAGGGCGTCTTCTACGGCATACAGACCCTGCGCAAGAGTCTGCCCGTGCTCACCCAGACCGAAGAGGTGACTCTGCCCGCCGTGGTCATCAACGACGCACCCCGCTTCGCCTATCGCGGCATGCACCTCGACTGCTCGCGCCACTTCTTCTCTGCCGACTTTGTCAAGCAGTATATCGACATGCTGGCGCTGCACAACATGAACCGCTTCCACTGGCATCTCACCGAAGACCAGGGATGGAACATAGAAATCAAGAAGTATCCCCGTCTGACCGAGGTGGGCGCATGGCGCAGCGGTACCACCGTGGGCCGCAACTCCGATGTAGACGACCACGTGCGCTACGGCGGCTTCTACACCCAGGAGCAGGTGCGCGACATCGTGAAGTATGCTGCCGACCGCTATATCACCATCATCCCCGAGATAGACATGCCCGGCCACATGCTGGCAGCACTTGCCGCCTATCCCGAACTGGGCTGCACCGGCGGTCCCTACGAGGTGGGCCACTACTGGGGCGTGTACCGCGACATCCTCTGTGGCGGCAATCCCAAGACCTATCAGTTTATCAAGGACGTGCTCGACGAGATCTGCGACCTCTTCCCATCCGAGTACATACACATCGGTGGCGACGAGGCTCCCAAGATGCGTTGGGAGAAGTGCCCCAAGTGCCAGCAGATGATCAGCGACAAGGGTATCGTGGCTGGCAACAAGCAGAGCAAGGAAGACCGTCTGCAGGGATACTTCGCCACCGAAGTGCAGAAGTATCTGGCTGCTAAAGGCCGCAAGATCATCGGTTGGGACGAGTTGTTGGAGTGCAACGTAGACCAGTCGGCCACCATCATGTCCTGGCGCGGAGCCGAGCCCGGCGCCCAAGCAGCCGCTCTGGGTCACGACGTCATCATGACGCCCAACAGCCACGCCTACTTCGACTACTACCAGACCTCCAACAACCACAACGAGCCTCTGCTCATCGGCGGCGACCTGCCTATAGAGAAGACCTACAGCTTTGAGCCCATCCCCGAAGTCACTCCGGCAGAAGCCGGCAAGCATATCCTGGGCGTGCAGGCCAACCTGTGGAGCGAGTACATCGTGTCCGAACCTCTGGCTGAGTATCAGGTGCTGCCCAGAATGGGTGCGCTGAGCGAGGTGCAGTGGATGCAGCCCGCACAGAAGAACTTCAAGAGCTTTGTGAAGCGTGTGGAGTGTCTGCGCGCCATCTATGAGCTCAAGGGCTACACCTATGCCAAGCATCTCTGGCCCGAAGAGCACCTCAAGGGTTCGCGCGAGCTGTAGCCCCACAGCCCGGAAGGGATAAAACAAGAAGAGGATGGACCCCTCCATCATGAAGGTTCATCCTCTTTCATGTGTAGTAGTCCCGCCGAGAATCGAACTCGGATCAAAGGTTTAGGAAACCTCCGTTCTATCCATTTAACTACGGGACCAACGCAACTGCAAAGGTAAGCATATTAATCAAAATATAAGAAAAAATATCGATTTTTCTTTTGGCGCGTTAAACCATTGGTACGCCAAATGCATCAAATAGATTGTATGAAACGACTATACATATTATTATTGTTCGCCCTCGCCACGATGACCATCATGGCGCAGGGAGTGATGAAGGGCCGCATACTGGACAAGGCCCACAGCACCCCACTCGAATTTGTCAACATTCTGGTGGTAGCCCAGAGCGACACTACCAAAATCATAGGCAGCGCCATATCCGACGCCGACGGCAAGTTTGCCGTGCGCAACCTGAAGGAAGGCAAGTACGTGGCACAGCTGTCATACCTGGGCTACAAGTCGATAAGGCGCACATTTGCCATCACGGCTGCCGCGCCCACCGTGTCGTATGCCGTGCTCTACATGGCCGAAGACGCCCACATGCTCAAGGAAGTAAAGGTGACGGGGCAGCGCGCCACGATGAAACTGGAGGTAGACCGCAAGTCGTTTGACGTGAGCCAGCTGGTATCCAATTCGGGCCAGGCTGCCTCAGACGTGCTGGACAACATCCCCTCGGTCGAAGTAGACAACGACGGCAACATCTCACTGCGCGGCAACGAGAGCGTAGAGGTGTGGATAAACGGCAAGGCCAGCGGTTTGACCAGCGACAACCGCGCGCAGATATTGCAGCAGTTGCCGGCAGAGAGCATCGAGCGCATAGAAGTCATCGACAACCCCTCGGCCAAGTTCTCGGCTGAAGGTTCGGCAGGCATCATCAACATCGTGCTGAAGAAAGACCGCAAGGCAGGCTACTACGGCTCGATAGAAGCTGGCGCCGACACCCGAGGCGGCGCTACGACGAGCTTCAACATCAATATGAACAGCGGCAAGCTGGACGCTTATCTCAACGTGGGCTACCGCCACCGCAAGGACCGCGGACACAGCCAGAGCGAGCAGTATTTCCCCCAGACCTCACAGTATCAGCGCTATGCCGCCGACAACGACCGTATGGGCAACGGCATCTTCTCGCGTGCGGGCATCACGTGGCACGCCACCAAGAAAGACGACATCTCTCTGAGTGGTATGATTATGGACGGACGCCACAAGAACTGGTCGCTCACGCCCTACCAGTATGGCACTACAGGCAGCAGCACCCCCGACCGCATCATGACCCGACGCACATCGGGCATAGGCGACATGGATATGCTCTACGGAGAGTTCAACTACCGCCACAACTTCACCGACAAGCACTATCTGGACTTTGTGGTGGGACTGAGCAAGTGGAAGAGCGATGACGACAATGTGTATCAGGACTCTACCGACTATATCACAGGCAATATGCCTACCGTGTATAACTACCAGTATCGCCCCATGCACATCAACAACCGCCGCTGGACAGTGAAGCTCGACTATGAGAACCCCATCAGCGAGCACGCCAAAATCCAGGCGGGATATGAGGGCAACTTCTCTGAAGAGAACACGCCGCAGGAGTCGTGGACCGACCAGAGCTGGAACGGACTCAACGCCAGCGAAGACCGCGCCTTCTACAACCGTTTCATCTACGACATGGACCTGCACGCCGTATACCTCACCGCACAATACCAGCTGGGCAAGCTGGGCGTGATGGGTGGTCTGCGCGGCGAATACTGGCACGTGAACACAGAGAGCTATACCTGGGAGCAGGAGCGCGACCCGTCGAAGCGCGACAAGGCCTTTGACAAGGACTACTTCCAGCTCTTCCCCAGTATCTTCATGAGCTATCAGCTGACAGACAACGACCAGTTGCAGCTCAACTACACGCGTCGTCTGCGCCGTCCTTGGGGCGGACAGCTCAACTCGTTCCGCGACACGCGCGACGCCACCTCTATCTCGTTTGGTAACCCCGAACTTACGCCTGAGTTCTCCAACTCGTTCTCGTTCAACTATCTGCGCACCTGGACCGAGCACTCGTTGCTGGTAAGCGCCTACTACCGTCCGACGACCGACGTGATGCAGCGCGTCAACTGGCACGACGCCGCCACAGGCATCATGTACCAGACCACCAAGAACGTGGCTAAGAGCCAGAGCGAGGGTATCGAGGCGACACTGAAGAACAAGCTGTTCCGCATACTGGACCTCACCACCAACATCAACGCCTACTACTACAAGCTCAACGGATTCAGCTACGTGATAGACGACCAGACCATCACCGGCGAGGGCAATTCCAGCTTCACATGGAACGCGCGCATGCAGGCAAGCCTCATCCTGCCCTACGACATCTCGGTACAGCTCGGCGGACGCTATCGTTCGCGCCAGGTCATCACCCAGGGCTACCGCAAGGGCAACTACAATGTAGACTTCGGAGTGCGCAAGAACTTCATGAACCGCAAGTTTACCGTGTCGCTCAACTGTCGCGATGTGTTCAACACACGCAAGTGGGAGACATTCACATCGAGCGAGTCATTCACCCGCCATCAGATTAACAAGTGGGGCGGTCGCAAGGTCAACCTCACGGTGACCTACAACTTCGGCAACACCAAGAAGAAGCCGCAGCGCCAGCAGGGTATGGACGGCATGAATCCCTCTGAACAGTATTCGGGCGGAGAGGAAATGTAACAAGACACATTCTTTTATAAATAAGCGTTAATTAGGTTAGAAAGGGCTTGACTCCAGGCGTGGAGCTCCAGGCCCTTTCATTGTTGTGGGCCATCGGGGAACAGATAAATGGCGGCAAAAGGCGGTAGAAGAATTAAAATGAGTAACTTTGCATAAGGTAGGCTGCATCGAGGCATAATTATCAAACAAGTTTGATATTCTGCACCCGATTTGCACTACCTTTGTAGCTGTCTAAACAAAACCTATTATGAAGATTACTACAACCATCGCCGCACTGCTGTTATGCACTGCCGCACTCGCATCAACGCCACACAAGTACCGGCTCGTATGGCAAGACCATTTTGACGGTATCACCTATGACAACCTCTCGTGGTCGAAGATTACACGTGGCAATGCCGACTGGAAACGCCACATGTCTGACGCCGACTCGCTCTACGCCGTGCGTGACGGCAGACTGGTGCTGCGTGGCGCCGTCAACACCCATCGCGACGCCGACACCGCCCGCTATGTCACCGGCGGACTCTACACCAAGAACAAGCGCACCATCAGGCACGGCAAGGTAGAGGTACGCGCAAAGTTTGGCAGCGCACAGGGAGCATGGCCCGCAATATGGATGCTGCCCGACGCAGAGATAAAATGGCCCGAAGGCGGAGAGATAGACATCATGGAACATCTCAACCACGACACCATCGCCTATCAGACCATACACACATACTACACCCACGTGCTCAAGAAAGACCAGAATCCGCCCCACGGCTCTACACTGCCCATAGACCGCGACGGCTTCAACACCTATGCCGTAGAGATACTGCCCGACTCCATCATCCTGTCGGTCAACGGAAAGACATCGCTGGTCTACCCCAGGATAGAGACCACCGACAAGGGTCAGTTCCCATTCGGTACGCCCTATTACCTGCTCATAGACATGCAGATAGAGGGCTCGTGGGTAGGCAAGGCCGACCCCAAGCAGCTGCCCGTGGAAATGGAGGTAGACTGGGTGAAGTTCTACGAGTTGGAGTGAGGTGCCCCGACCGACTGATTGAACAGAGAGCGGCAGTATCGTTGCCGTCAGCAACTGCAACGCGAAGATACAAACAGCCCGAAGACCGGAAAGACCGGACTTCGGGCTTTGGCTTTGGCTATCCTTGGTGACTGCCGCAGGCTATATACCATTTGCGCCACCCTATACAGCGTGACGCAAAACGGATAATAGCCTCTTAATGGCTTGCAGACACTTGCTTCCAGAGTAGTGATGCCTCGTGGCTATTCTATACCCAAGCGTTCACGTATTGCCGCTGCTGTGTTAGCCATCGCTTCGCTTTCCGCAAATCGCTGGGTTTCATTGTACAGAATTGCCAAGTTGCTATATGCTTGCACCAAGGCCGGCCCGTATGCCTGCGGATTCGCCTTTGCCAAGCGTTCGCGTATAGCGATTACCAATTTGAACATCTCCTCACATTCTTGAATCCGTTCAGTACCGTAATACAGAATAGCCAAGTTGTTATATGAAGCTGCCAAGGCCGGCCCGTATGCCTGCGGATTCGCCTTTGCCAAGCGTTCACGTATCGCTATTGCCGACTTGTACATCGCTTCGCTTTCCTGGAACCGTTGGGTAGCATAATATAAATTACCCAGGTTGTAATACGAACCAGACAGGTCCGGCTCGTATGCCTGCTGATTTGCCTTTGCCAAGCGTTCGCGTATAGCTATTGCCAACTTGTACATCGCTTCGCTTTCTTGGAGCCGCTGAATATCGCTATACAGGATAGCCAAGTTGTTATATGAGATTGCCAAGTCCGGCTCGTATGCCTGCGGATTCGCCTTTGCCAAGCGTTCACGTATAGCCAATGCCAACTTGTGCATCACTTCGCTATCCTGGAACCGCCGGGTAGCATAATATAAATTACCCAAGTTGTTATATAAAGCTGCCAAGTCTGGCTCGTATGCCTGCGGATTTGCCTTTGCCAAGCGTTCACGTATAGCTATTGCCAACTTGTACATCTCTTCGCTTTCCTGGAGCCGCTGGGTAACGCAATATAGACTACCCAAGTTGTTATATGAGATTGCCAAGGCTGGCTCGTATGCCTGCGGATTCGCCTTTGCCAAGCGTTCACGTATAGCTATTGCCAACTTGTACATCGCTTCGCTTTCCTGGAGCCGCCGGGTATCGCTATACAGGATAGCCAAGCTGTTATATGAAGCAGCCAAGTCCGGCTCGTATGCCTGCGGATTCGCCTTTGCCAAGCGTTCACGTATAGCCAATGCCAACTTGTACATCGCTTCGCTTTCCTGGAACCGTTGGGTATCGCTATACAGGATAGCCAAGTTGTTATATGAGATTGCCAAGTCCGGCTCGTATGCCTGCGGATTCGCCTTTGCCAAGCGTTCACGTATAGCCAATGCCAACTTGTACATCGCTTCGCTTTCCTGGAACCGCTGGGTATCACTATATAGATTAGCCAGATTGTTATATGAAGCAGCCAAGTCCGGCTCGTATGTCTCGGGGTCCTCGCGACACAAATCTGCTCTGATAGACACACTCTCTTCGATATATGCTTCGCACTTGGAGAATTGGTTATTAGCAGACAAAAAACAGTAATAATCATTCAACTGGCCAGCAAGCTCTGCCTTGGGCAAATGTTTACGCGTCAGTTCTATCGCCCGTTCGTAGGCATTGCAGGCGAGTGAGAATCTATCGGCATTGTCTAAGTCCAGCATCAAGGCTTTGGCTCGCAGGATGTATTCTTCGACCTGTGCTTGGATGGTCTGTATGCCTTTAGCTATCAGCTCTTTGCCACTCTCCACCAGCTGACGGCCGCGAGCTATCTCCAGCTCTGCCTGCTTGGCTTCAGAGGCCATGTCTTCCTCGTTGAGGACATTGATGACACCCTTGATGTTGCCCTGCTCAAACATCTCGATGGCAAGACGCTTGCGTTCGCTCATGGGGCTATTGCTGCTGATTGACTTGTTTACCTGGAAGGCCATGTCAAGCAACTGCTTCTCCATATTGATGATTTGCTCATGACATTTCTGTCGGTCTATGACCTTTTCTCTGAGCAGGTCGTGGGTGTCGTCTATTCCCAATGCGCGCAGTTGGGTGATGTCCTTGTCGAGCTGGGCATATTTCTCCTTCAGATTGCAGTATTCGGGATTGGCTGCCGCAAAAGGCAGATTGGTATAGTCGGCTATCTTGATGCCCTGCAGCGTGACATTACCCTCTTCCACCTTCAACTGGCTGCTGTCGCCTGCAGACAGCCCCATGTCAGGTATGAGTCGCTCAAGTTGCATGACAAAATGGAGATTCATGCTGTCATCACAGGCATAGTTGCACCAATAATGGCCAATGCTCTTGAAGAGTTGGTCCTTGAACGCCTTGAGTTCGTCAGTCTCGACCTCGCCCTCTACAAGAGCGCGTATATAAACGAAGGTCTTGGGATGACTGTGATTGGTTCTGTATTCATCCAGAGCTTGTTCAAACTCCTCGATGGTATACTGTCCAGCCTCTTTATGGAACATACAGATGCACATATCGCAGGAGCGTACGGTCTTATTGTAGACATCCTGCGTCCTTTCACCTGTGCAATAAGCGGGGAAGTCCTCCCATCTGCGGCATTTGATGCGGATACCCCGTGGCTCGTATATGTCGTCAAGTTTGGCTATCAAAGCCTGGAAACTATTGCGGTCGTAATTCAACTCATTGCTTGAGGCAAGAAAAACGGTAATAGTCTTCATGTGTCAATTCCTGTTTAGTCGATGTAAATATAGGTGGTAGACGATTATGATGTCGGCGGAAACCACCGTAAGGCATATATGCTTACTGTCAGCAGCCTACGGTCGGCAAACGCCGACGACAAAGATAGTGATATTTTCTATATTGCGGCTGAAATCGGCAAAGAAATTGACACGCGCATGACAAATTTCATCAGAACGGGCCATTCTGGACGCAAATGGCGACGTGAAATAGCCGATTAAAAGGCTGAAACCATGGTTGCAGATATGTATTCACATAATTCACGATTTGATTATCAGAAATAGACGCATCAGGAGCAGGTATGTGTATGCCTCAGAAATATGCGTTGTACGATAATGAGTTTATGGGAAAACGATGCAGGTGCGAAATGCCCGCGGACAGCTGGGCAATGGATTGCTCACGATACGAAAGCAAGCAGTTTCAACAAATTCTTCGATTTATTTGCTGTGCAATGGATATTAATTTGTATCTTTGCAACAGATATAGCATCTGCAGAGTTACCCTTTGGGTACGCCAACCGAGCTGTCAGCCACGGTGGTCCAGTTTGGATGCGAATTGTAGAACAATTAAAACTGACAAAGATGTACGAACACATTGTACTGAATGAGCCGCACGCCTCTATGGAGGGTCTGTATGACGCGGAAAAGAGTTTCTGGAATCTCGATGCCGATTTCCTGAACAATGTAGTAATCAAGTGGACCGACTGGCATACGGACTATCTCTTCCACGGATTGCAGGATAGCCGCATTACGACGGTGCGCTTTCCCTACTCCCGATTTATCGTTGACGCTGAGAGACTCTGGAACGACCCCATGGAAAGCATCGGGCAAGGTATCGTCTACAAAGAGTTTGAAGATTATAGGCGCAACATTCCCTCTGACCAGGAACGGCATCTCCTGAATCTGTGGCACTGGCATCAAGACCGCCTCAGACATGCGCTGCAAGAAGGCGCGCTGCTTCTCGATTGTCATTCATTCCCAGATGACTTGAGCGATGTGGACATCTGTATCGGCTACAACGAAGACTGGTCGAAGCCATCTGATGACATTATAGATATGGCTGTCAACCATTTTATGGACAGGGGGTACAAGGTGGGCGTAAACTACCCATACAGCAACTCGGAGACTCCCGACTGCGACTTCGGCTATCACTCACTGATGCTGGAGGTAAACAAGAAGACGTATCTCAAACATGGTTCCATCCTCCTGCAAGACGATGGCCTGAGAGATGACATTACTGCCTTCCAGCAACAATTGCTGATGGGCAGTTGACAAAAGAACAGCCGCCTCTGTCATTGTGACAAAGGCGGCTATATCTTTAGTGAGTATTGGCGGAGACGCGGTTACATCAGGATGCTCTTCAACACGCCCAACCCTTTCTTCAAGCCACCGCTCTTCTTCTGAGATTTGGTGCTGGCGTTCTTCGCCTTTTGTTTGGTGTTAGAGAAGCTGGAGCCGCGCCAGCGTACGGGGTGCAGATACTTAGATTCGAAATAGAGGTGCTGACCAGTATATTTGTCTTTCACCTCGGTAGAGCCGTTGTAGCCCTTCATGCGATATACCCACACTCGCTCGTAGAAACCTAATGAAGAATTGGTGACACCGGTGTTGCGGGGCATGGTGCTGAGGGCGTCGTGACGCGTATAGGTGGTAATGTAAGCTACATTGTCGCCATCCGACACCGTCTGCGCCCAACCTGTGTGCTGTGCCATGGTGGCACGTTCGGCCGTAGCCAGCGCCAGCTCTATAGAGCAAGGGGCGTTGGGTGCCAGGGTGGTCTTGGTCACTGGGTCGACAAGCTCCAGCGCCTCCATAAACGCCATGGGCTCCTTGGCCCACTCCTTGAGCTGAGGGCTGTCGGTATAGGCAGTGAGGTTGGAGTTGTAGTCGGTATAGGTATACTTGGAGTTCTGCTCAATATAGCGCAGGGCACGATAGATGAGGGTTGCCATCTCCTGACGTGTCATGGAAGCCGACATATCGGGAGTGCCATCGGCGATGTCGGCAAAGAGGTTCAACTTGCCTTCATCGGCGTTCTTCTCGGTCATCTCCTTGATAAGCCTCAGGGCTATCGATGCCACCTGCTGTCGTGTGGCAGTAACGGTATAGTCGTTGCCCAAGAGCTGCTCGTCAATGAGGTTGTCGCAGAGGGCACGGTTCACCTCGTCCTCTGCCCATACGCTCTTCTTCACGGTGCTGCGGACGGGCAGCGTGAACATATCGGGCTGAGGGGTAGTAGCCAGTTTGGCATTGTCTTCGCGCATATTCAGCTGGGCCTCCATGTGCTTACGGAACAGGGGCAGCGTGCCTCCAAAGCCTGCTGCACGGCGATGCTTCTCGGTAAGATGGCGCTGCTCATAGTTGGACGACATGCCGCACCATATACAGCTCTGCCAGTAGATATGCTCGCCAGCGGCATTGGTGCCCACATAGGCTTGGTCGGTGGCAAGGTTGGCCTTGAAGTAATGGACGCCAGGAATGTAAGTCTTTTCGTCTTCTGGCTTAAGGAACATGAAGGTGTGATGGGGATTACGCTCGCACTGGCCGCAGATGCTGCAGGAATAATACACCTTAGGGGCTTGCGTACAGGTGTAATACTGCATGCGACGGTCGGCGGTGAATAACCTCGACACAAAGTTGTGCTTGGTGCATGGATTCTTGGTAGCCTTGAGTCCGGCCTTCTGGGCGTCGGCCACATTGCCCGTATAGGTTCTCACGGTGTAGGGCGGAAACTTGGCATGCTTCGCCATGAGCGCTTTTACAGCTTCGCCCTGCTTGGCAGGCACACACAGCGTGGCATCGCCCGCAAGAAACATGGTGCTGTGGCTTTGGTAATAATAGCTATCGGGCCAAATAGGGTTCTTCATACCCTCGTTGAGGACGCGCATAAACGTCACGGCATTGACTTTGTCGCTGAGCCACACCTCCTTGAGATTGTAATAACCAGACTGATACAGGCTCAGTGCACTGGCGAACTCCTTGTAGACAGCCTCGTCGCCAGTGTCTACAATGACCTTGGTAAGGAAGACACGGTTGGGGCCCTCAAACTCAGGCAGAGGGTCGTGGGTCTCGGTAATGGTGACCACATCGTGGGGATGGAAGGAGCCACAGCAGGCGTCGGCCGTCGCTGTGGAATAAATGTTATGGCTGGCACGACTTTTCTTCTTGTTGGCGATGTAATCTCCAAACAGGTTTTCCTTCTCCAGGTTGCCGCCTTTGCCGCCAGGCACGGTGAACACAACGCTGAAACTGGGGTAATAAGGGCCACTGATATTCACGCGGGCGGGGGCGCCGTTGACGGTAATCTTAATCATGGTGTCGTCTACATAATAGTCGCCGTCGCGCATCTGGTACTTGAGGGTGTAAGGGCCCTTGGTGTCGAGCATCACCTTGATTGATGCCCTGTAGGAGTAGCCGGCCTTAAACTTGGGGTGGGAAGGGTCTTTGGTGTCAAACTCGCCTTCCCAAATAATGTTCATGATTGAGGCGATGCCCTGCTGGACCAGGTCGCCATAAGAGGTCTTGGCGGCGGTGAGTTTGAGTTCTTCGCCCTCCTGCAAAGTCATTCAGGCTTGGGGCACCGGGATGGTGAGGTCGAGAGAGGTTATCACCTTGTTGCCGGCAGCCTTCATGGTCGAAGGAAGCAGCGAAAGCACAGCGATGAGTAGGGTCAGGAAGTGTTTCATGTTCGCTTTGTACATTTGGTTAGAAAATCAGTTAATGTGCAACACTATGGTTAATGATATCTTTAGGATGATTGAGTAACTACCTGTAATCGGGAGTCAGTGTCCAGTCGAAGAAGCCTCTTATGCCTGTGTTGCGTAGACAAACAAGAGCATTTCTACCACTGACGCAGCAAATTTACGAATTAATTCCGACAAAACAACTCCTTCGGGGAAATAATTTTCATCGATATAAACACAAACTCCGCAATACACACGATGATGTATTGCGAAGTCTATATTGGGGATGATAATCTATCAGAAGCTAATCTTGGTGCCGAGGCTCAACTTGGCCATCGCCTCGACGGGATAGGAGTTGTGGGAGCGCTCGATGGTCTTGCCGAAGGCTGCCACCGATGGTTCGAGATATATCTCAACCTGTGGGGCGACACGCACACCAGCCTGGACGGCTGCCTGGAGACCGGGGGCGTAGGTGGGACCATGACCCGAACGGGTGGCGACATTCATCGAAGCACCGAGGAGGGTGGTAAGCTGGAACACATCGTTCTCGGTCGACTCGCCAGTGATGGCGCTCTTGACGTTGAGCATATATCCAGCCTGCAGAGAGTGGATGCTCTGGTTGTGCTCGCCACGGCGCTGGGCGGTGAGGTTGCTCAGGCGCACATAGGCACCATTGGTCTGGTCGAGCCAGCGACCATAACCCAAGTCGGCATTGAAGGTGAACTTGTTGCGGTAAGGACTCACCTCGCGGAACGAGCCCGAATAGGTACCGACACCCAGTCCGGCCATCACGACATTGCTATGGGCGGGAGCGCCGTGGTTGTCGCGTTTGCTCTGATGCCGGTTCATGCTGTAGTCGAGACCCAGCAGCAGCTGAGGCATCACGCGCTGACTCTGGCTGTTCCATCGGCTGGACATCTGGTAAGACAACTGGGGCTCGACAACCACTCTCACGGCGTCGGAGACGCGCAGCGACATCTGTGTACCCACATGCACATCAGGAGCGAAGCAGGTACGTCCATCGCCGAAATCAACTCCAGCATTGGCTCCCACAAATCCATTGAAACTGAGCACACGGTCGGGGTCGTAGCCATAGGTCTGGGCAGTGAAGTCGGTCATCCAGTCGAGTCCGAAACCCACCTGACCCTGTCGGCTATTGTGGATGGCGCGCTGGATGTAGCCCTGGAGATTGGCACGCCATGCCGAGGTATTGGAATACCAGTGGGTATAGCTCAGTCGGCCGATGGGGCTGTAGGCACGGGCGGTGCGCAGGTCGCCGAGATGATTGGTCACGCCGCCAGCTATCATGATAGAGGTGCGGCGGTTGTCGCCATCAGCCTTCTTGTAGCTGTCGGGCATATCGAGATTGAACTGCACGCCAGCCTGGATGCCGGCGATGAGGTCGAGTTTGGCAAAGCTGAGTGTACTGGGCAGGAGGTTGTCGCCATAGCCCTGCAGACGAGGCTCGATGAAGAAACCCATCAAGCGGTTGGGACGCCAGGTGGCGCGGAGCGAAGCATTGAGACCCATGAAGAGACTGGTCTTGCCCTCACGACGAAGGACATTGGCACCCAAGCCGCCGACGACATCAAACTTGCGGTCGGCACGATAGCCATAGAGCGCATTGGTGAGGTTGAGCAGATAGTCGGCTCCCGCAGAGACATGCTTGTAACGGTTGCGGTCGTTGACATCGTACTGGGTCTGAGCCAGCTGACCCCACAGACGCATACCATGGAGCGGACTGAACCACTTGCCCACAGCCACATAGAGCGACGGACGGAGATAATCGCCGGGATGCTTGAGGGAAGAGGCCATGACGGGGAGATTGAGTCCGATACCAGTCTCGACAAACATATGGTCGTGCCAGGCTTGTTGAGTGAAGGTGTCATCGTCGCGCAGCGCACGGCGGTCGTGATAAGTATAGACGAGACCGGCAAGCACTGAGCCCATCACATCGCGCTGATTGAAGGAGTTGGCATAGGGTGCGTAGCTGTTGCCATAGAAATCTACACGGGGCTCAACGACAAAGTCGATATCGCGACTCAACCGGACATTGGCCTGCAAACCACCGCCATAGCCGAAAGCATGACCATGGATACCAGGATAGACCGAAGTGTAGTTGTAGCTCACACCAGCAAGGGCGTTGACCCAGAACCTGCGGTCGGGATTGTAGCCACCGAAGGCGTTGTGCATATTGAGCATATAGTCAAGTCCGGCGCCGATGGCCTTGACCTTGTTATGGTATTTCTGGTCGAAGTAGCTGCCGTTGACATTGAGGCGCAGACCATTGGTGTGGCCAAACCACTTGCCAAGAGTACCGGCAAGACGCAGACCGCCATAGTCGCTCCAGTTGCTGGGGTCTGAGCTGAGCAGCGCAGTAGGACCGCCCATCACACCGATGAAGATATTGTCAGCCCAGCCCACATGTCCCTTGTCTTCGGTATAACTGAGGCGATGCTGGGGCAGACGATAGCCCAAACCAGCCGAAAGCGAAGCCACGGGGCGGTAGCCATGCCAGGTTGCACCCTGAGCCACGTCGTCGTCCATAATCGCGACGCGGGGCTCTATATATAAATAGGTAAAGGGAGAGAGGGCTGCCTGACCGCGCAGACCGATATGGACATCGAGTCCGCGGGCGCTGACACCCTCTTGGCGTGAATAGTGGTAACCCAGTCCGGCGATGCCATAGAGCTCAAAGGTGCGGGGCTGGTAGTCGTTGCCATACTGCGACAGGGCGGTGAGGTTGAGCAGATAGTCCAGTCCACCTCCCACATACTTGGTTCTGAAGCCATCGGGCTTGAATATACCGCCATCGAAATGGAGGCGCATTCCATGCTCGGGGGTAAACCAGTCGCCGATATTCAGTTCGCCCAAGCCATTGGTGGTGATACCACCGGGACCCATGGCACTTATGCCCAAGCCGGCATCGACAAACAGATGGTCGAAGAGTGTCTTGTCCTTATACGTTTTGCTTACGCGGGGACGCTGCAGCATATGGTCGAGTGCGCTTCCGGGCACCTGACCTGCGGCCGTCAGGGCGACGGCACACAGCGCGAGCCACAGCATGTTGATTCTCTTTATCTTGTTCATAGTGGTATTATTGCTCGTTTGGTTGGTTCTTCTTATCTAACAGCAGGTCGTTCACATCGCCATCGACATGGGCTATCTTCTCCAGCGAGGGATCCATCTCCAGTGCCTTCTTCAGTGCCTTATACGCATCAACGGGGTCATCGAGACGGTTCAGGCAGATGGCGCGTAGATAGTGGGTCAGTGCTTCGTCCTCGGGCAGAGTCTTGCTGAGTTCCGAAGCCTCCTTGTTGCGCTTCATGGCAAGCAGCATGATGAGCTCGTTGCGCTTGCCAGTCTGGGCCACGGTGTTGAAGTTGTCTTCATAGCGGCCGTTGAGCACAGCGTTGACGGCGAGGAGCAGATGCGACTGTTCGTTGTCGGCCACGAAGTCAGCCACCGAGTCAGCCTGACTGTAGAGTCCGGCGTTGAGCAGAGCTATCATCTGGTTGGTATTGACCACCTGTGGCGCACTGCGTCCCACAAAGCGGCGCAGGATGTCGGGGTCAGAGGCCTGACGGTTGATGAGCAGGGCTTCAAGGTCGTTGGCGGCAGCCATAAACGAGGGATACATCTCGAGCGACTGGCGCAGTATCTTCTCGCGCTTGTTGCGGTCGGTCTCATTGCGGTAGAGCTTGAAAAACTCGAAACGCGACAGCTGCTTGTAGTCTTTCTCGTACAGCTCGGCTATCTCCTCGAGAGTGAGCTGACGGAAGATAGAGTAGTTCATCACGTAACCTACCTTACGCAACTGGGGCAGATACTTGCCTTCAAGCAGACGGCCGAAGAAGGGCAGCTTGCGGATGGCGCGACCTTGCTGGTCGATGTTACCATAGCGCTTGACGATCTGCTCTACCTGGGCAGCCTCGTCATAGAGACTGTCGGCGCGCATCAGCTTGACCACATCGCTCCAGGGGGCCACGGCAGCCTTGGACTTGAACTGCATATCGCGGCGCAGTTCCTCGGGAACCAGCTGGCGCAGATAGTTGACCGCAAAGTCCATACGACGCTGGGCGAGGGTGAGGTTATAGTTGTAGCGGCCGTCGGGCGACGATGTACCTTCCATAGAGAGGGCTTGCAGCGTGGCGTCCTTGGTGCCGGCTATCTGCTGTATCTGCTGGCGCATCTTCTCCACCTCTGCCGCGTTCTGCGAGTCATTGGTGTCAAAGACGCTCTTGCCGATGGGGAATCTCAGATTGACCTCGCCACGGCTGTCACGCAGCTGCATCTCGGGCTTGGGGATGTAGGCAGAGTCGTTCATCTCTCCGGCGGCAAACGAATAGTCAAGCCAGCGCAGGGGGTTCACCGTGCCACGGGCTATGATGGTGGTGTCGCGGTAGAGTATGCGGTTATAGTTCTCGATAGCCATATAGACATCGCAGGAGAACTCGTCCTTGACATGCTCCACATAGATGGAGTCCGAATAGCCTATGATGTCATTGGTGCGGTTCTTCTCTCTCATCGCCTTGCTCTTCACGGTGACATGGCGTGCCAGAGGGTCGCCGGCTACACTGTCGTTCATATTGAAGCCATACATGCGGTCTTGGGTGGTGTTATATCCCTTGGCGTCATAGACCAGCGGACGCATCAGCTTCAGCTCACCGCGGGTAACGTCGTTGAGGATGGGCTGCACCACGAGTCGTGTGTCGTGCGAGAACATCTCGCGAGGCACTCTCACGCGGGTTCTCACGTGGAAGTAGTTGCCCTTCACCTCGATATCGGTGGGCTCGGGCGTTATCTTGTCCTTGATGATTTTGGCGGCAACCACCACCTCACCCATGGAGATGTTCTCTTCTTCCATCTCGACTTCCATAAACTTATGGTTCTTCACCTTGACATTCACGCTCTTGGCACCTACCATACTGAACTTGAGAGTAGTGCCCAGGTGTACGTTGAAGGCGAAACGGCCGTCTACATCGGTGGCGGCATAGGCGCGCTTCACATGGGCATCGGTGATATTGACGCCTATCAGGGGTTCCTTGTCCGACTTCGATACCACCCTACCGGTGATACGTATCGTCTCTTGTGCTGAGGCCACCGTCACGAGGGCCAACGACAGAACGAGTGCAGACAACCAACGCTGCGCCAGCGTCCGCAAACTTGTAGTACGAGTCATAATTGTTATGAAATGTCTGTTGTTGATAATGGGGATGTTATCCTTACTTCAGAATGTATACAAAGGAGACGCCTGCCTTGAGCGGCGCAGCCATCCAGCGGGTATTATTCGCTTTTTCAGGCTCGGCCTGACCCTTCTCCACATTATAATATTTCTCCTTGCGATGCAGGAATCCGGCACCGGCGGTGAGTTCGAGACTCCAACGCTTGCCCAACACAAAGCTGTAGCCGTAGGTGAGACCCACGCCTAATGCGTCACCGTCATGATGACACTGCTTGTGGGTCAGGTCATAGTCGGCAGCCACTCCCATCAGACCGATGAAATGGCCAGCTTGCGGACGGGCACTCAGCCAATAGCGCATTTCGGGCGTGAAAGCGTAGCCCTTGACCTTGTAGTCCTTGATGTTCATAAAACTGGTCATCGCCTCCATGTTGAGGGTGAGATGACGATTCATTCTGAACTCCATTCCTATATTCGGAGTCTCGGCAGCCCAGTACAGGGCATTGGTCTTGAGATTGATGCGTTGGGCACTGACGCTTAGTGTCAGGCAAACGGCCAAGACAAGCAACGTGATTACTCTCTTCATCCTAAACTAATAGTTTTCTCCTATAGATAATTGACGTTATGACAACCATAGGATGTCTTTCTGCGTCAATGGTTTAATTATCCGTGCAAAAATACTGCTTTTTCGTCTAATTTCATCTACAAAGAGGGCATTATGGTCATCCGTAAGACAATCTTTAACTAAAATCGCCCGCCTGCCGTCTGTTTCCGTGATTTTCCATGCCCGATTTGCGATCGCCTTCTTGATCTCAGATGATGTGCCTGAACAGGTTATCAAAGACATCAAACTCCACATCGTCGCCCTCACCCAGCGGAGCCATCATCCAGCACAGCGGGGTGTCGTGATACATCGACGCGGTGAGCGAGAAGGTGCTCGGAGCGCCTATGAGATAGTGGCAACGCGACAGCAGACACAGGTCTTCGCCGGGATTGCCATCGGGGAACGACACGTCCATACCCTCGAGCTCGCGGCAGAACTTGTCGCGGTCGAGCGTGGGGTCGTTGCCGCAGATGAAGACGCGCACCCTACCCTTCTGCTGCTCGGCAAACCGCTTGATGTAGTTGATATACACGTCATCACCGAAGTAGTAGCGTCCGCCCTGCCAGGTGCGGTAGTCGCCACGGCGTATGTGTACACCCAGCATTACGTCGCCCTCACGGGTGTTGGCAAGCAGGTGGTCTACATGATATTCTATGGCGCTGTCAAAGGCAAAGAGCTGCTTGATTTCCCGCTTGTACTTGAGGAAGAGGTCGTAGTATCTCACCTCCCAACCCTCTACCATCAGCCAGTGGCGCGAGTCCATCAGGCGTTGGGCTTCGGGATTGTCGCCCACATGGTCAAAGGTGGCCACAGGCAGCAGACCGATTTTGGCAGCCAACTTAGCCAGCACATATACCACGAAGTTGTGGTAACGGGTGTGGCAGATGTGGAAGTAGGGATACTTGTAGGCAAACCGCATCGACACCGAACGACGCCGATGCTCTCGTGCCCAGGCATATACGTGGCCATACTGCAGGATATTGTTGCACATACGGCCCTTGTCTCTTACAAATAGCATTATCTTCTGTTTTATGGGGTTAGGGAGTGAGTCTATCACCTATCATGCGGTCCATATACGATTGGATGATGGCTTTACACTCGCGCTCCATCTTGTCTTGCACAGCCACATGACCCACCTCGTTGTTACGCATCAGGTAGTCTTCCAGGCGATACATGCCTATCACGCGCTGACCGTCAAACTGCATCACATAGCCATACTTGCAGTACTGGTACACGCCGTTGAGATAGTTGATGGCCCAAGTCTCGTTGGCGGGCGTATGGAAGAGGTCGCAGCCAAATCCCACATAGGGCTCGTCATAACCCAGATACCCCAGGATGGTAGGCATGATGTCTATCTGCTGGGCTATGGCGTCGCGCATACCGGGCTTGATGTCGCCCGAGGGGTCATAGATGATGATGGGCGAGCAGAAACCGCCGATATCCGAAGAGAACTCGGCGTGGTCGCTCAGATTGGTGTGATCCGAGGTGATTACAAAGATGGTATTCTTGAACCAGGGCTGCTTGCGCGACGTGTCAAAGAAGCGGCGCAGCGCATTGTCGGTATAGCGTATGCACTTGTGTATCACGATGCCTTCCTCGGGATATTTCTCCTTATACTTGTCGGGTATCTGATAGGGGTGATGGCTCGACGCAGTGAAGAGGGCGGTGACAAAGGGCTCGCTGAACTCGCTCATCTTGGTCGAATAATACTGCATGAACGGCTCGTCCCAGATAGCCCAGTAGCCGTCAAAGTCGTTGTCGCCACCGTAGCGCTTGTCTTGGTTGAAATCCTCTCGGCCGAAGTAGCCCTTGAATCCGGTGGCATTGCTGAAACCGTTGAAGCCCATACTTCCGGTGCGGGCGCCATGGAAGAAGGCCGAATAGTAACCCTTCTTGCCCAAATAGCCGGCAAGACCGCTCAGATGGTTGAGCGACTGGGGCGTGAGGATGAAGGGCTTGATAAACATAGGTACGCTTGAGAGTATCGAGGGCATGCCGTCGATGCTCTTGCGACCGTTGCAGTAGGAGTAGCGGAAGGTGGCACTGTGCTGCACCAGCGAGTCTACAAAGGGGGTATAGCCCTTATAACCATCGCCGAGGGCGGTACGCGCCAGCGAACCGATATACTCTCGCCCGAAGCTCTCTATGATAATCACCACCACGTTCTTGCGCTTGGCCATACCCTTGTGGTCGGGCAGATGCAGGGGCGAGTAGATGGCGTCGAGCTCTCGCTTGTCTCCGTAATAGCCGGGGTCGGTGAAGACAGCCTTGCCATAGGTGCGGATGATGGAGAACGGGGTGTTCAGCACCAGCGCCACCTCGGTGGGACGATAGGTGTACTCGTTGGCATTGCCCAGAGCCACCGGACGTATGTCGCGATGACGCCAGCCGCCGATGGGGGCGGTGATGAGCAGCGCCAGAGTCAGCGCCAGACTTACCCTGCCCACCGCCTTCATGCTCTTGCGCCAGGCGATATAGGCTATATAGGCGGTATAAATGGCCAGAATATAGTTGTACCAGTGGTTGAGCAGACCGCCTCTGATACCGCTCACGCAGAGCACGGCGGCAAAGACGAAGGTCACCGTCATCACCAGATAATACCTTATCTTATTGGTCTGCCTCCGGTCTATACGCGGAGTGCTGTACAGCCTCCACAGACCATAGATCATCAGTCCGCCCAGCACCACGAGATACCAGTGGTGCAGCAGTTCGACACCGAGTATAGAGCCGATGTTGTCTTCGCCCTTAAACTCAGCAAACACGCTGGTAGAGGTACGGCGCAGGGTGTAGCGGAAATACACCGAGTCGGCGAGGTTTACGATGATGGCCAGGCCGTTGACCACCACAAACACCCAACGGCATACGCGCTGGTAGACGGCGGTCTCCTTCCAGTGCAGTGGCAGCATGAGCAGCAGGATATACATGGCGTTGGTGTACATGATACCGGGAGTATCAAAGACCACACCACCCCAGAGCAGGCGGGGCAGATGGCCTTCACTCACACTCTGGGCAAAGTAACTGTAATTCTCCAGGAGATATTCTACACGCGCTATGCTATAGGCGAGATACACCAGGAGGATGTTCAACGATAGGGCCATAAATGGCGCAAATACCGAGCGCTCCAAATGGAGTGATTTCAATCGTGACAGCATATATTATAATAGGTATAAATGATACAATATGCAAAATTACACCAAAAGGATGTAATTAGCGTCATCATCCCCAACTTTTTTTCTTCCCCTACGGTCTATAGCTATCTACGCTTATCGGTCGTCAGATTTCAGTTCATGTCGGGGTTGGTTTTGTTTGCGACTCATTTCGGTCTGACGACCGATGGGCAGTTTGTTCTGGCGTTCCGCAAAGCCCGGCACCTCTGTGGTTGAGGTGCCGGGGCAGGAGCTGGCTCGCTCTCTATAGGCTGAGCCTTACGCTATCTCTACAGACAAGATGCGACGCCGAGCGTAGTGGCAAGTGCGGTGAGCATCGAGAGGATTATCTGTATAATGGTCTTCCATTTTTCCTGTTTCATAGTGATTGTCCTTTCTTTAGTGATTAGTGGTTAAGTGATGATGTGTGTCTTGACGATGTCCCCACCGCCCTGCCCACTGTCTGGGCAGGGCTCGAGGGGATTACACCTTCTATTTACCGTCGTTTGCAGTGGTCTTAGCGACAGGCTTGTAGTAGGTAGCCTCCATGATGTTGGCCACGCGCATCAACTGTGCCTTGGTGAACTCGCCGGTGGGACGCGCACGCAACTTGAAGGTAGCGATGTTCGTGTGGGCGTCAAACTCCTTGGCAGTGGGAGCGGGCTTGCTCACGATGCCTATCGAGAAGATGGCGAGGTCGTCTATCTTGACCGCCTGCCCTCTGAGGATAAGCTCATGTACGCAGGTAATCATGTCGGTTATCACAGCCCACATAGTACCCTTGGAGTAGGCGGTTCCGTGCTTGGCCATGTGTGCCACAAGCTGGCGGGTGGTGATGATGTCGCTCTTGGCGATACGGGCATACCAGCATCCCTTGAACTGGGAATTGGAGCGGGTGTCCTTATACAATTTGTACTTCAACATAATGATTTGTTTTTGTTAGTTTGACATTGTGTGTTTGTTCTCTTGTTGTCATCGTCTCCGGAACGTTTGACAATGCAAAGGTAGTCACATTCATCGCCGTTACCAAAAAAGCAGGCACCGTAACCCGCAAAATTCTGTTAACAGCCACCGCCATTCGTGCCAACAAAAGTTAAGGCGGTCATTACTGTGACCACCGAGACCTCGCGCGCGTATATATATAATAAGGTGTAGGATGACTCGAAGCCTCTCTGGAGCCCCTCCGAAGCCCCTCTCCAACTCTCCCCAAGGGGAGAGAGCCCCTTCTTGTTATGTTTAAGGCAATTAGGAGGAACACATTCCATTGGGGAGAGTTTGAATAGGGCATGCTGTCGGCTCCATACCCTTGAAGAGGGTGATACGGGCTCCCTGGCATCGACATACTTAACCCATCGTGGACTGAACGCATCCCAGGCAACTCTGACGGAGTTGCGTTTCCCCAGCCCAGGGTTGCGGGCGAAGCACGCTACCCTGGGTAAG
>OLFV01000591.1_pt1 | contig 41911 bp, 28 predicted proteins | sample 1605551 | NCBI WGS metagenome assembly OLFV01 (sample SAMEA3888922, study PRJEB22519) | human gut metagenome | biome: human gut; feature: human-associated habitat; material: faeces | place: Denmark | collected 2011 | reverse complement strand
GGCGTTGGCGCCCGTGTCTTGCAGCGGCTGCTGAGTCCGGTCTTGCGGTGTCAGTACTTGCTCGGTCAGTACTTGCGGTGTGCCTTGTGCGAGTTGTGTGTGTTTGAGTGGATAAAGTTGGTAATTGATAAATCGCGCAGCTATACTCCTGCCACGATATTTGTATAACGCAAAGATAGCAACTATTTTTGAAACCACCAAATTTGTAGCGCACAATTTTTTTATTCAACGGCAGCGCTATACTCCCCAAAAAAATTAGGGACCTTAAGGACCTTAGGGACTTTTTTTTTGGGGGGGGGTAGAGTTCTGAGTCGGGGATGGTACACAAAAAAAAGAGGTGGGGGACTTGGCCGTATGGCCAAATCCCCCACCGATTATGGGAAGAATGTCGCGGCGGAAGCCGCGGCGGTATTAATCGATTTCTTCGTCAGCTTCGTAGCCGCCCATTTCGCGGATGGCGTTCTTGAGCATGACGTACTGCTGGAACAGGTGGTTGACAGCTTCTTCGCCTTGGGTGTAGTCGTGCATAGGGCTCTTGAGGAAGAAGCTCAGGAAGCGCTGGATGCCGAAGCGGCCGGCGCGAGCGGCGAGGTCGCTGAGCAGTACCAGGTCGAGGCACAGGGGAGCGGCGAGGATGGAGTCGCGGCACAGGAAGTTGATCTTGATTTGCATGGGGTATCCCATCCATCCGAAGATGTCGATGTTGTCCCAGCCTTCCTTATTGTCGTTGCGCGGGGGGTAGTAGTTGATACGTACTTTGTGGTAGTAGTTGCTGTAGAGGTCGGGCTGCTTGTCGGCTTCGAGGATTGTCTCGAGTGTGGACAGTTTGGAAACCTCTTTGGTGCGGAAGTTGGCGGGTTCGTCGAGTACGAGGCCGTCGCGGTTGCCGAGGATATTGGTAGAGAACCATCCGTTCAGGCCGAGGCAGCGTGTGCCGATGATGGGGGCGAAGCCGGATTTAACGAGTGTTTGACCGGTCTTGAAGTCTTTGCCGGCGATGGGCATCTTGGTTTGTTCGGCCAGTTCCCACATTGCGGGGATGTCGACGGTGGTGTTGGGAGCGCCCATGATGAAGGGTGCGCCTTCTTTGAGAGCTGCATATGCGTAGCACATCGAGGGGGCTACGTGCTCTTTGTCGTCAGCCTTCATGGCTGCTTCGAGGGCGGCGAGTGTGTAGTGTACTTTTTCGTCTACGGGGACGTAAACTTCGGTGGAAGCGGCCCACAGTACGACTATGCGGTCAAGGTTCTTGGCGGCTTTGAAGTCGCGGATGTCTTTGCGGATGTTCTCGACCATTTCCCAGCGGGTGGCGCCCTTCATGTAGTTTTCGCCATCGAGGCGTTTTGCGTAATTGTGGTCGAAAGCGGCGCGCATGGGCTTGATGGCTTTGAGCTCGTCGGCTACGGGTTCGATGTCTTTTTCTTTGAGCACTTCGGCGTTGATGGCCGACTCGTAAGCGTTGGCGGGATATACGTCCCAAGCGGCGAATTCGATGTCGTTGAGGTCGGCGATGGGCACGATGTCTTTGTAGTGGAGGTATTTTTTGTCAGCACCTTTGCCCACACGGATTTTGTCGTATTGGGTCATGCTGCCTACGGGTTTGGCCAGGCCTTTACGGGTCATCAGCACACCGGTCATAAATGTTGTGGAGACGGCGCCGAGGCCGACTACCATCACGCCCAGTTTGCCTTGGGCGGGCTTAACATTAGGATTGCTCATAATAGTTGATAATTTACGTGTATTTTCTATTTTTGTAGTTTTTCAGACTCTTTCGGCATTGACGCAATCGGGGGTAATATACCGTGGGGATCACGGACGGACCTCCGAAAAAGTGGGACAAAGGTAGACATACTTTTTCAGATAGGAAAAGATCTTCGGGTAAAAACCGCCCCTCAAATGTTTAATATTATTAAATATTTGTCGTTTTAGCAAATCTCAGTTAAATCCGGACTCATTTGGCGCTTTTAGGTTAAGATGTGTTAAGAGTGTAAAAGGCGGTTTTGTGGCGAAAACTACGGTTATCCGGCATTGCATCGATTGTTCGGGACACCCGGACTGTCTCTGAATACCGCGTTTTTCGCCGCAAAAAGCATGGCGTGTAAAAGTGGCCATACTTAACCTTTTTTAATATTTTTTTTTTACGTTTGCGGCTTTGGTACGTCTTTTGTAAAGAAGGCTCGGAGAAGGCCGTGCCGCATGGTGTGGCCTTTGAAAAGAGTTTGGATAGTATCTTCGTAAACAAAAACAATTTAAATCCCGGAGGAATTGAAAAATGAAGAGATTTAAAGTTATGGTAATAGCGGCTGTGACGGTGGCTGTGACGGCATCGGCGGGCACGATAATACCTAAGACTGCCATGTATGGCGACAGTGTAGAGAATGCTGACAGCGCCGGAGTCATGGCTGACAGTATCGAGGCAGACACGACAGAATACGAGACACTTAATGCCGTGACCGTCGAGGCGTCCATGCAGCACACCGGCGCCGAAAAATCCGTGTACATACCCACCAAGCGCCAGCGCAACGCCTCGCAGAGCGCCACCGACCTGCTCTCGCGTATGGACATTCCGCAGATAAGCGTGCCTTTCGGGTCGACGGCCGTCAAGACCGTCAGCGGGCAGGCTGTCGCCGTATTTATCGATTATGTACCGGCGACTCAGGACGAACTCGAGATGATGCGCACCTCGGACGTGCTGCGCGTCGAGTACTTGCAGTCGCCTACGGACACGCGCTTCGGCGGCAAGACCAACGTCATCAATTTCATAATGCGCAAGTATGATTACGGCGGATATGTCCGCACACGTCTGTACGAAAACTTTTGGGCCAATTCCGGCCAGGCGCAAGTCAACGGACGATTCAATTACCGCCGTATGACCTTCGACGTCATGGGCTACGGATATTATTGTGCCAACGACCATACCGGTACGGCGCAAACCGAGACATTCCGTCTGCCCGACGAGACGGGCGGCATCAATACCATCGAGCGTCAATCCACGTCGACAGGCGCCAAATTTCGCCGCAACGACTATAGCGCCAGCTTCCGCGCCCGCTACATCTCGGACAAATTTACGGCCAATAACACCCTGGTGTTCCGCAACACTCGTATTCCGCATAACGACAGCCAAGGTGCGGTGACATATTCGGCCGGCGCATACGACAACTCGGAATACACCACCGTCAACGACAGTCGCAGCCGCAACGCCACCTACAGCGGATACTTCTACATAGGGCTGGGCGAGCGCAACTCGTTGACTATCCAGCCTTTCTACGCATACACATCCACGACCAACGGCACTGCGTATACCGAGGTCGGACTGGCACCCATCATCAACGGCGCACAGGACTATACAAGCGTGGGCAATGCCTCAATAGAATACGGACACACCTTTGGCGGCGGGCACTCCCTGACCATATACGGCTATGGCAAATACGAGCACAACCACACTCGATATACCGGCAACACCGAGGCGCTGGACCGTACGTCCTCCTATGACGGCAACTTCAGCGCCAGATACTCGTTCACCCGCGGGGGATTCAGCTCGATGGTGGGCTTCGGATGGAGTCTGTCGCATATAGACTACAACGGCGTCTCTAACGACTTTAACTCGCCGTTTGCCGACTTGTTCCTGCAATACTCGCCCAATTCCAAGAACTCGCTGAGCGCGTATATGCACACCGCCGGGTGGCCTGTATCCTCCAACTACAAGAGCGACAGGCTGATACAATCTTCGCCGCTGCTGTGGTACACCGGCAATCCGTTGCTGACGGACTATCGTAGCTGGGACTTCGGCGTCCAGTACGTGTATATGCCCTCCAACGCCTGGCGGTTCAGCGGCTACGCTTACGGATGGCTTGTAGGCAATCGTGCCGCCTTCGATTATCAGCCATTTGAATATCAGCCGGGCAAGCAGGCACTCGTGCGCAATATCATCCAGCCCGCCGGCGGATATGGAAGCTACAATGTCGGCTTCAATGTCAATTGGCGACCCCTCGGCGGCAAATTCAATATCGCCGGCAGCCTCACCGAAAGCATTACGCACAACGGACGACCCTACGACCTCGACAAGTCCGTCCTTTCGGGATATGTGCAGGCAATGTACTACGTCGGCAACTTCAACTTCGTAGTCGCTTACGTCAGCCGTATGTACTCATTTGATGATAGTATGTCAGGATTTTACACACGCTCACGGGACGCCTTTGCGCTGGCCGCCGGATGGGGCAACGGCTCGTGGAATGTCAACCTGCAACTACAGAATATGTTCCGCTGGCACTGGCGCACCTCAACCACCGAGATGGCCTCGGCGTACTACGATGTCACACGTCAGAACTACGGCGTCGACAATCACGCGTTGATACAGGCCAAGGTGACCTACACCTTCGGCTTCGGCAAAAAGAGCAAGAGCGATTCCGAGGCCGACCTCAACCCCGATGCCGCAAAATCCGCCTCCGGCATCCTGCACTGATCGTCTCCGGAGATACACGAACCGCGTAATGGCCGTGATAGCTGTAACAGCTGTTGCGGCCATTATGTTATCTTGAGCTATTATAGCCCTTATAGTTATTAGCCATTACAGCTTTTTCGGCTATTATATAATGTGTGAATTTTGTCGCAGACCCCTGAGAAACAAAAAAAAGTGGTATATTTGCACCTTGAAACGGCTAAGGCTCTGCCTGCGTCGATATTACGAGGATTTTAATGACATAATACCATATACGACATATTGTTATGCACAAAAGAATGATATTAGGACTTGCTGCCGCGCTACTGGCCTCTTTGACAGGCAGCGCCGCCGAGAGTACGGTCACGACGCGTCCGCTGTGGATGCGCGATGTACAGATTTCGCCCGACGGGGCATCCATAGCCTTCACCTACAAGGGTGATATCTGGGTGGTGCCTACCCAAGGAGGTATGGCACGTCAGCTCACAGCCACCGACTACTACGAGACCACTCCCGTATGGAGTCCCGATGGAAAGAGTATCGCTTACGCCTGCGCCCGCCACGGCAACTTAGATGTCTTTATGATTGATGTACGCGGCGGACGTCCGCAGCGACTGACCTCCAACAGCGCCGCCGAGACACCCGAAGCCTTCTCGCCCGACGGCAAGAGCATCTATTTCTCCGCCGCCATCCAAGCGCCGGCGACCAGCGCCATGTTCCCCTCCTCGCGCATGACCCAGCTCTACAAAGTAGCTGTCTGCGGAGGCGCTCCCGAGCAGGTACTCGGAACGCCCGCCCAACTGATGTCATGGATCGACAAAACAGGTAAATCCTTTGTATATCAAGATGTCAAAGGCTTCGAGGACCAATGGCGCAAGCATCATACATCCAGCGTCACGCGCGACCTGTGGCTGTATGACGGCGCCACGGGCAAGCATACCAATCTCACCAACCGCGCCGGCGAAGACCGCAATCCCGTGGTGGCCGGCGACCGCCTCTACTTCCTGAGCGAGCGCGAGGGCGACAACTGCATCAACGTCTACACCGCCACTCTGGCAGATGTAAGCAAGGCACAGCGCCTTACCGCCTTCAAGGGTAATCCCGTGCGCTTCCTGTCGCGCGGCGCCGACGGCACACTCTGCTTCGGGTACGACGGCGAGATATATACGATGAAAGACACGGACAAAGCTCCGCGCCGTGTCGAGGTATCACTCATAGACCCCGATGACCCTGTCGCCGAAAAAAAGAAAGTATCTTCAGGCGCAACCTCCGCCGCACCCTCGCCCGACGGCAAGAGCATAGCCTTCACCTATCGCGGCGATGTTTTTGTGACTTCCGTGGAATACACTACCACCAAGCAGATTACGCACACCCCCGAAGCCGAGTACGGCCTAAGCTGGGCCCCCGACGGAAAGACCCTCTACTACACAAGCGAGCGTGACGGCAATGCCGCCATATACAGCGCCGTAATGGAGCGCCCCGATGACGACATCAACTTCGAGAACGCCACCGCCATCAAGGAATCCGTGGTCGTCGCCGCCGACAGCCACGAACGCGCCCGCCCCGACATCTCGCCCGACGGAAAGAAAATGGCCTTTGTATACGACCGCACCAAACTGGCCGTGATGGACCTTAAGTCCAAGAAGGTCAAAGTGCTGACAGACGGCACCACCACACCCGAGCGCAACGGTAGTATCGGCTTTGTATGGAGCCCCGACAGCAAATGGCTGGCCACCGAAATCGTCACTCGCAAGCACGAGCCCTATATGGATATCGCCATCATCAACGTCGAGACCGATGAGATAATCAACCTTACCGCCAGCGGATACACCGACGGCAATCCCAAATGGGTGCTTGACGGCAATGCCGTTGCTTTTGTGAGCGAGCGCTACGGTATGCGCAACCACGCCTCTTGGGGCTCGATGGATGACGTGTTCATCTGCTTCCTCAATCAAGACGCCTACGACCGTTATCGCCTTTCGCCCGAAGACTACGCCCTGTACAAGGAAGTCGAAAAGCGCCAAAACAAGGACGCCAAGTCCGATAAGAAAAAGTCCGACAAAAAAGACGCCAAGTCTGATGACGACAGCGAGGAAATCAAGGCTATCAAGGTCGAAAAGGACGGCATCATCGACCGCATTGTGCGCGTGACGCCCATGTCCACGGCTATGACAGACTACGCCGTGACAGCCGATGGCGACAACCTGTACTATATCAGCCGCGCTCAAGACGGTATGCAGCTGTGGAAACTCGATTTGCGCAAGGGAGACCACCGCATGGTCAGCAAAATCAGCGGCGGACTCTATTTCACGAGCGACAAGGACGGCAAGACCCTCTTTGTGCTGGGCTCGTCCATGCGCAAACTCGACCCCAAGAGCGACAAATTAACGTCCATAAGCTATAGCGCCACCATGCCGCTCGACCACGCCGCCGAGCGCACGGCCATGTTCGACAATATGGTACGCGAAGTAGGGCAGCGCTTCTATGTAGCCGATATGCACGGTGTAGACTGGAAAAACCTCACCGCGCACTACCGCCGCTTCCTGCCCTATATCAACAACAACTACGACTATGCCGAGATGCTGAGCGAACTGCTGGGCGAACTCAACGTCAGCCACACCGGCGGACGCTACAGCGGCAGCTCCGCTTCGGGCGACCGCACGGCCTCGCTGGGTCTGCTCTACGATATGTCCTACACCGGCAAGGGATTGCGCGTGGCCGAGGTGCTCAAGAATGGCCCCTTTGATCGTGCAGCATCCATGCTGACACCCGGAATGATTATCGAAAAAATCAACGGCGAGGAAATTACTCCCACCGCCGATGCCTCCGTACTTCTCACCGACATCTCCGGCAAGAAGACACTGGTAAGCATCTACGACCCCAATAGCGGACAACGCTGGGACGAAGTGGTGCTGCCCATATCCGCATCGGCACACAACGGCCTGATGTACAACCGCTGGGTACGTCAGCGTGCCGCCGATGTAGACCGTTGGAGCAACGGCCGCCTCGGATACGTCCATATCGAAAGCATGGATGACGGTTCGTTCCGCACCGTGTACAGCGATGTCCTGGGCAAGTACAACGATCGCGAAGGCATCGTCATCGATGTGCGCTGGAACGGCGGCGGTCGTCTGCACGAAGACGTCGAAGTGTTCTTCAGCGGCAAGAAATACCTCACGCAGGAAATACGCGGCATCGAAACCTGCGATATGCCGTCGCGCCGCTGGAACAAACCCTCGATTATGCTGATGTGCGAGGCATGCTACAGCAACGCCCACGGCACCCCCTGGGTGTACAAGCACCAAGGCATAGGCAAACTCGTGGGTATGCCCGTACCCGGCACGATGACCTCGGTCAACTGGGTCACCATGCAAGACCCCTCGCTGGTATACGGCATCCCCGTAATCGGATACCGCACCGCCGAAGGCACCTTCCTCGAAAACAGCCAGCTCGAGCCCGATGTACGCGTGGCCAATGACCCGGCAGTCATCGTCACCGGCGAGGATCAGCAGCTGCATCGCGCCGTCGAAGAGCTGCTGCATCAGCTGGATGCCTCCAAAACCAAGAAATAAGTTATTTCAACGGATAGCGGTCGCCGTCATCGGCGGCCACTGTCTGTGGTACGATAAAAATACACGGACATGCAAGACAGCAATCCCGGCATCAATGCCGAAAAAGATGACACACGTACACGCCTCATAGGCGCGGACGACAGAGAAGCAACAATACGCATAGGCACTCCCGTGCCCGGGCCGACTCCCGCGCCCACGCCCGGCGGCAACGGGCCGCGCCGCGGCAAAACGTGGATATATGCGGTCATAGCCGTGGCCGTCATAGCCGTCGGCGCCGTGGTCGCATTACTGCTTTTGGGTAATGACGACAAGAGCGACTCCAAGCCCCTGTCGGCAGTCGAAACCAACGAAGTCCCGGGAGTCAATGATGCAGACATAGGCGAATTCCTGAACACCGCCATGGACGCCCGCTACGACAAGGGCGCCGATGAAGCCGTGGCCGCGGACTCGGCCGCTGTGGAAGAAGTGGCCGCAGTGGACTCGGTTGCAGTGTGGTAATCTTATCGCGAGAACAATAGCGCCATAAGACAATACTTAGCGGAGATGCTCCGTGTAGACCGAAAACAGCAGGTGTCGTCAGGCACATGCTTACAGCAATTATACCTAAGATACAGATAATGAAGACCAAAGACCAACTTATAGACGACCTGTTGGCCCTCGCCTTTGCCGAGGATGTCGGTGACGGCGATGCCACCACCCTGAGCACAATCCCGGCTGACGAAACCGGCACGCAACAGCTTATCGTCAAAGAACCCGGCATACTGGCCGGAGTGGAAATTGCACGCAAGGTATTCCAACGCTTCGACCCCGAACTGCGTATGGAAGAGTACATACACGACGGGGCGCACGTCAAGCCCGGCGACATCGCCTTCCGCGTCACCGGACGCGTACGCTCGCTGCTGCAGACCGAGCGCATTATGCTCAATATCATGCAGCGTATGTCCGGCATTGCAACCACCACCGCACGCTACCAGGCGCTGCTCGAAGGCACCGGCGCTCGCGTACTGGATACGCGCAAGACCACACCCGGAATGCGTATGCTCGAAAAAGAAGCCGTGCGCATCGGCGGCGGCACCAACCACCGCATCGGGCTCTTTGACATGATTCTCATCAAGGACAACCACGTAGATTTTGCCGGCGGAATACCGCAGGCCGTGGCTGCCGCCAAAAAATGGTGCAAGGACAACGGCAAAGACCTGAAAATCGAAGTCGAAGTGCGCAACCTCGACGAAATCGACCAAGCCCTGGCCGCCGATGTGGACCGCATTATGCTCGACAACTTCAGCATCGAACGTACACGCGAGGCCGTCAAGCACATACGCGCCAACCAAAAAGGCCGCCATGTCGAAATCGAGTCCTCGGGCGGCATCACCTATGACACCCTGCGTGGCTACGGCGAGTGCGGCGTCGATTTCATCTCCGTGGGCGCATTGACCCATTCGGTCAAGGGCCTTGATATGAGCTTCAAAGCCGTCAAGGAATAAGAAATACGGCTGCAGCGTCTGTGACAGCCAAGACGCGACGGCAAGACACGACAGCCAAGACGTGACAGCCAAGACGCTCGAGACGTGACAGCCAAGACCCTCGAGACGCCACGGCAAGACGCCACGGCAAGACGCCACGGCGCGATATAACACACGAAATTAAACATCTAAATATATAAGTAATATGACATTCAAAAAAATTCTCTCCCCGGTGGCACTGGTATGCGCCGCTGTGATGACGCTTGCCTCGTGCGGCAACTCATCTTCGGTGTCGAACAAAATCAAGGAATACATCCCTGACGACTGCATGATGGTGATGTCCGGCGATGTTGAACGCGTCCTCGAACAGCTCAACTGCAAGACCAATTCCGACGGACAAATCGAGCTGTCCGACGAGCTGTCCCAACTTGCGTCTTACGACAAAGACATAAACAAGCTACTCGAATTCAAGGGCATAGACTGGAATAACGTCGTAGTCGGTGTACGCGGCAAGGGCGAAAAAATGTCGGTGTTAGTGATTTTTTCGGTCACGGACATAGACACGTTCTGCAAATCGATGAAAGATGCAGAGGATGACGAAACCCTTGAAGTCGACAAGGACGGCGATTACACCACTTTCGGCGACAAACGCCATGTGATAGCCCTCAAAGACAATTTGGGCTTCTTGGCTATCAAGAACGGCTCTCTGGTTAAACAATCCAAGGCAGCGTCCACCATTGACGAATGGCGCGACAACGCCAAGGAAAGCCCGCTGGCCGACTGGAAACTGGACTACATGACACAGAACCGCATCTTCAATATGCTGATAGACGGCAAGAAGGTGGGCAATATGCTTATGAACTATATGCCCTACGGATTTAACAGCTTGCCTTCCATGGAATACCTTACCAAGGGCTTCCTGGGCTACCACCTGGATGCTGACGGTCCCCGAATTACTATGGGCGGCGAATTTATGGACGCTGACGGCAAAATCAAGACTATGCCTCAGACGGGCAGCTTCGATGCCTCCCTGCTGGCCTACGCTTCGCCCAAGGACATCATGGCCTTCGGCGTCGGCGTCGGCAGTACCAAGAATATGGCGCAGGGCTTAGGTGTATTGCCCGGAATGAGCAGTCAAGTGTTAGAGCAACTGCAAGCTATCTACGATCTCTTCGACGGAGGTTCCGTCATGGGCGCTGCCGGACCGCTGAACGGCCTCGTCTCATTCACTGATCCTCAGTATGACAACTGGCACTTCGTCGTGTCCGCCAAACTTAAGGACGACAACGCCACCAAGGCCAAAGACATGATTGCTTTACTGGCCGCTGCAACGGATTCGGCCGTCGTCACCGGCAACGAAATGGTGCTGAATATCCCCGTGAAGTATTCCTACGATGATTTTGACTATGAGTACTCCGAGCCCGACTTCTACGGTGATGATTACGTGCCGCAGCCTAAGATTACTTACGGCAAGCTGTATGTCAAGCAAGAAGGCAACGTCTTGGTAGCGTCCAACGCCCCCATTTCCAAGCAATCCAATTCTTTCAAAGCCGGCGAGTTTGAAGGCAAGGCCGGTGAATTCCAATTTGCCCTCACCAAAAGCGACTTGAAGAAATACTCCGGGCTGGAAATACCCTTCGGCGTCAGCTTCGTGGTAGACGCGCCCAAGGGCGGCGGCACATGCAGCGCCGAATTGGCACTGACCGAAACCAAGGGAAGCATCTACGACAATATAGTAGGAGTCTTCGGCTCGAGCAAGTAAAACGATACTTACACATTGGGGCAAATGAATATAGTGCGTCAATGTATGCTGATACCGGCAGTGGCGATGATGCTACTGTCGGTATCATCATGCGATAGCGGCATCCAAAAGGGCACCATAGACGATGTTTTGGCTGCAATACCCGGCGGAGCTTCCGCCGTGACAATGCCGTGGCGGCAGGCCGGTGACGTCTGCGGCCTCGGCGGCGATGTCGGCGACCTCTTTGGCCGCGTATGCCGCTTGAGCGCCTCCGACGTGGTGGTTCTTGTGCATCCTTCCGACAGCCGCGATGTTCTTGTTACGGCCATCTCCGATGTGGCTGTGGCCGAGGATGCCACTGCCGATTGGGAACGCGTGGACTTGGGACGCGATGCTATGCCCGGGCGCGTATGCGTCGCCTCGGGCGGCACAGTCATCATCGGCGGACGCTTCGCATGGCTTGTGCCTTCGGTGACGGATGTCGCCGAGGCTGTACACATTGTATCCTCGATACCGGATGCCGGCGGAGCACTGCCGCAACCCGTGCGTGAGAAGTTGAAGTCTTGTTCGAGCATAGTCATGGCACTGAGCATCGACGATAAATATCTCACAGCCACGGTCTCGGATAAAGAAAACGAGACGGTGATACGCGGCGAGTTGCGCGACAGCGCCGGTGTCGTATATGACCTCAGCGAATACGCACAACCTCTCGACGGGCCGATGTCCGACCGGCAGGTGTGCGCCGCCGTTGCCGTCGGGCTGCGCCGCGGAACTATGTTCCGTGCCGTCTCCCAATACTTGCAGCCCCGCTTGGGCGTCAAAGAAAAACTGGCCTGTGCGGCTGTCTCCGACATCCTGCGCGATGTCTGCGGCACGCTGCGTGCCACCCTCGAAAAGGAGGGTGCTGCTGCCGTGGTACGCGTGTCCATGCCCTATGCCGAAGGCGGCGCCGCTGCGACTACGCGCCGCATGGCCTCGATGATACAACGCTTCGGACATCAAGGCAAGGTACACGTCGAGGCTCTCGGAGACACTCTGATGCAGCTGAAAATAGCCGTGGACTTTATTCCGACTGATTTCGGCGGCTTTGCTCCGACACCGACAATTACGCCCGATAAGGATGCAGACGTGCTTATGGCATTGGCAATAGCCCCGATATCAGAAGGCATCGTGCATTTGGACGGAGTGGAAGCCGTTGTGCGTCGGGACGGTTTTGTCGTGACGCTGCACGGCACGGATTTACACCGACTTTTGATGATGGCTCGCGGCGAGGACGATGATGCCGACGACGAACAGTCGGACGAATAAAACACTGACAATGAAACGAATCGAAACAATCAAGCTCGACAATGTGCTGCCGCGAGTTTTCGCCGGCAGCGAGCACGACAGCCCCGTGCGCGACTCGCAGGTATGGTTGCACAGCCTGACACTGCACCGCGATGCCGGAGCGTACCTCGTGGAGGCCGAAAGCGGCACGGGCAAGTCGTCGCTATGCTCCTTTATATACGGCAACCGCCGCGACTACTCGGGGCATATATACTTTGACGACCGCGACTTGGCCTCCCTATCCGTGGGCGAGTGGTGCGACATTCGCCGCCGCCATATAGCCCTGCTGCCTCAGGAAATGCGCCTCTTCCCCGAGCTGACGGCTATGGAAAATATACAAATCAAAAACCGCCTGACCGACGCCTGCTCCGAAGCCGAGATACGTCAGCGCCTCGAAGCCCTCGAGATAGAGCACAAGGCCGATACGCCGGCCGCGCTGCTCTCCATAGGCCAGCAACAGCGCGTGGCCATAGTTCGAGCCCTGTGCCAACCTTTTGATTTCCTTATACTTGACGAGCCGGTGAGCCACCTTGACCGCCGCAACAACCTCATTGTAGCCGCCATCATCGCGCAAGCCGCACGCGAGGCTCAGGCCGCCGTCATCACCACCTCCGTGGGCAATCCCTTGCTGCTTTCAGACATCGATACAGCCCCCGCCATCAACACCATAAAGCTATGAGTAACAACGTTTGGAAACTCCTGCGCCGCAATATCTCGGTGTCGCAGATAGTGGGTTACGCCATCGCCAACCTCGTGGGCCTGAGCATCATCATCGCCGCCGTACAATTCTACGGCGACACCTCCGAGGCCATCAGCGGCGAAGACTCGTTTCTGAGCAAAGACTACGTCATTATCTCCAAGAAAGTCAGCGCCCTCAATACCGTGGGCGCCGGCGGCGACACATCCTTCTCGCCCGATGAGATAAAGAACATAGAACGCCAATCGTGGACGCGACGTGTCGGACAATTCACCGGCGCCGATTTCTCCGTGATGGCAGCCATCGAAATGGGCGGACGACGCATGTCTACATACCTGTTTTTCGAAGCCATCCCCGACCAATTCCTCGATATAAATCCCAAGGACTGGTCCTTTGATCCGGCTAATCCCGTCATTCCGGTGATAATGTCCAAGGACTACTTGACGCTGTACAACTTCGGTTTTGCCACCACGCGCAACATGCCCCAACTTTCCGAGGGTCTTATAGGCACCGTGCCTATGACTATGACGCTGAGCGGCAACGGCTTGCACGAAACACTGCCGGCACGTATCGTCGGGTTTTCGTCGCGCCTTAACACCATAGCCGTGCCGCAGTCTTTCCTTGATTGGGCCAACGAGCGCTATGCCGCCCCCGGCGACCGCCGCAATCCCTCGCGCCTGATTATCGAAGCTAATACAGCCGGCGACCCGGCCATAGCCAAATATATCAAACGCCACGGCTACGAAATAGCCGGCGACAAGGCCGACAACTCCAAGGCCGCATACTTCCTGCGCGTGGTCACCACCATTGTCCTTACCGTGGGTATAATCATCTCGCTGTTAGCCTTCTTTATACTGATGCTCAGCATATACTTGCTGCTGCAAAAGAATAAGCAAAAGTTGCATGACTTGATGCTGTTAGGCTACTCGCCCGGGCAGGTTGCACGCCCGTACTATCTGCTGATAGGCGCGGTGAATGCCGGAGTGCTTGTGCTGTCGCTGACCGCCGCGCTGACCGCCGCGTCCTGGTGGTCGCCCCGCCTTGCCGACATCGGCATGGCTTCCTCCGGCCCATGGGCTGCGATATGCGCCGGCGTGGTCATCGTCGCGCTGCTGACCTGCGCCAATGCTCTGGCCATCCGCCGCATCGTCCACCGCAACTTCTATGCCTCCTGATAGCATAACAGCCATAATATATGCCTCCTGATAGCATAACAGCTATATTAGCCATAATAGCTATAACAGCTATAATAGCCATACCGGCCATACAATCAAGAAAACAATACAACATAATATGAAGACAAATAAGACATCCGTGCCGACACTGTCGCTGACGCCCGGCCGCCGATTGATGCTGGCCGTATGCGTCACCGTGCTTTTTTATGTGGTTACGGGGCTGGCCTTGCAGCTGATGCGTGGCGCCTTTGGTGCAGATAATATACGGATGCTGCGCATAGCCGCCGTAATGCAGGATATGCTGCTGTTTGTGCTGCCGGCGGTCATCGTGGCCGTACTGCTGACGCGTCTGCCCGCACGTTTCCTGGCTGTGGACAGTCGTCCGCGGTGGCGAGCCGTATGCTTGGCTGCGTTGACCATGATTGTCAGTATCCCGGCCATGAATTGGGTGATAGAAACCAATGCTTCGCTGCCGCTGCCCGATGGTATAGCCGCATCCTTGCGCCAACTCGAAGAAACGGCGGCGCGCACCACCGAGGCCATGCTTGGCGGCACGGACATCGGGTCGCTGGTGATGAATCTGCTCATCATTGCCGTACTTGCCGGATTTAGCGAGGAACTATTCTTCCGCGGCATGGTTCAGCGCCTTTTTGTCGGCTGCCGTTGGCACGCCGGAGTGGCGATATGGGTGGCTGCGGCGCTGTTCAGCGCCATGCACATGCAGGTCTTCGGATTTGTGCCGCGCCTGCTTCTGGGCGCATACTTCGGCTATCTGCTGCTATGGAGCGGCTCGCTGTGGCTGCCGATAGCGATGCACGTGCTCAATAATACCATATATATAATATCACGACATTGTACCGGGGCCGCCGACATCAATGTCTTGGGTACGGGCGATACAGCGCTGTCATATATATTGGTAGGCGCCAGTGTGGCGCTGACCGCCATAGGCCTGGTGCTGACGCGCCGCGCCGCCAAGACCGCACCCGTAGTCGCACGGCGCAAGGGTGGGGCATAGCAATCCGAATCAAGGCGCGAAGGGGGTAGCGTCTGACAACTAAATCACTAAAAATAGTTAAATTGCGGCTTTTTTAGGTTTGCGGTCATTCCCGAGCGCAAAATAATGACTAACTTTACAGCAAATATTGCGCGACAGACGTCTGATGCGTTTTGCATCGGCCTCTAATCGTTTGATAGGCGCAAGATTGACACCCTATAAACAGAAAACAACAATTCTATATCTAATAACTAATCTCAATTTCACAGTATGAAATTATCTTTACGCAACATTATGCTGGCAGCAGCTGTCGTAGCCGTTGCCGCTCCCGCCATAGCAGCGGAAACAGTCACTGTCAAGACCGACTGGTACAAGACCTACACGACACCCGGTGGGGAAAGCCGCTTCGGTGCCGGTTTCGCCGGTAAGGTGTACTTCAACGACAAGGCTAACGGCAAGGTGATGACCATCGACAAAGACGGCAAAGTCGAAGAATACGCCGCCGTAGAAAACCTCGCTTCCTGTATTGCCATCGATGACGCAGGCAACGTACTCGTAAGCACCGGTTCCCCGTGGTTCGGCCCTATTAAAAATCTTGTCATCATTAGTGCAGAGGACAAGTCTCAGACAGTGTTGACTCTTGATATCAATGCAGAGAATGCAGGTTTGGTCGCCGCACGTACCGACCAAATCGGTCGTATTGTCGGTAACCTTCTGTCAGACGAAGGCGCGTTCTTCTTTATCACAATGAACGGTGCATCCACAGTCACAACCATCTTCGTACAGAACGGCGCTCAGGCTATGGGCGATCTCTCCTACCTGATGTCCGAACCCGCTCCTATCTCGATGAATACCAGTACATGCGCTCAGCCGCTCTTTGACTTCGATACTCTCGTAGGTATGGGCGATGATGTACGCAAGGCCGGTTTTGCTGTTCGTCAACGCGGCAACCAGAAGATATATTACTACGAAGGCTCCGAATGGTTGACATTTGGCGCACCTGCGACAGCAACCAGCGGCACTGAAGGCTTTGACGTGTTCACTATTGGTGAAAAGTCCTATTCCATCAACCCCGTCGTGATGACCAAGAACCACGAAAATGCTTTCGAAATCGCTGACGAAGACGGCAATACAATCTTCAACTCCGTAAACGACGGCGGTGTTCCCGTAGCATGCGAAACCGGTGGACAGAGCTTTGGCTCGTACAATGCTCGCCCCGTCTATAATGAAGCAGGCGAAGTAGAAAAAGTTGAAATCTACCAATGGTACGGCGCCGCCAACAGCAACTGCCTTGCAGCTATGTTCACCGTTAGCAAAACTCAGGGCGTAAACGACGTCATTGCAGCTGATGCCGAGGTAGCTCCCGTATACTACAACCTCCAGGGCGTACGCGTGGCCAACCCCGCAAACGGCCTCTACATCAAGGTTGCCGGCGAAAAAGCCTCCAAGGTTCTTGTAAAATAAGATACCACAGACATACTTCCCCCGGACCGCAGTAGGTCCCAAGGATAAGTAACACTATCCCACCCCGAGGGCGATGCTTCGAACGGCACCGCCCTCGGAATGTTTTTCGGGCAACCCCGGGTAGGGTAGCGATGCGTTGAGGCCGGCAAGTTCCTACCGAACCTCCCCATTGTCAAGCCTCTCGGCGAAACAGGCGCGGAAGTAGCACGATAATATTATACTGAGAAATAATCATATAAAATTGTACTTGTCACATCAAGCCTAATGTCATGTGACACATCTAAAAAACCTATCAACATATACACTACAATGGAAACAATATCCGCAATGTTCACTCCGGACAACATCTTCGGCAGCCTGGCCGCAATCTGCATGATTTTCGGCTATATGCCGCAGGCTATTACCACCATGCGCACGCGCTACACCGACGGCATAGCCATGGCCACCTTCTGCATGATGGGCCTCGGCTCTATATTCTTTGTCGTGCAGGGTATAATGATTAACAATTGGCCGCTGGTGGTCACCAATGTCATCACCGCCGTATGCTCGGCTATAATCTTCGGCATCAAAATCTACAACGACTACTTCAAGAAAAAGTAAGTCAGACATAGCATCTTCGCGCTGTCGAACAAAGCTAAGGCAGGGGCGCATCCCATGAAAATGGGGAGCGTCCCTGCCTGCGTATGTGTGGGGTGAAGCCTAAACCACGGTTTCTTTGTTGTTTTGGAAAATTATTCCTAATTTTGTAATCGAATAAACAAGCAAAAAGCTATGCATATTATTTCTCGGAAGAAGTTGACAGACTATTATCAAGACCACCCTCTGTCTAAAGTGGCTTTGGAAGAATGGTTTACGAGAACAAAAGCGAGCAACTGGACTTGCTTTGCCGACATCAAGAACACGTTCAATAGTGTAGACAGTGTCGGAAACCGGCATTATGTGTTTAATATAAAGGGGAACGACTTTCGCTTGATTGTAGTAATTCACTTTATCCCCGGCAAGGTCTATATAAGATTTGTTGGTACTCACGCAGAATACGATAAAATCAACGCATCAACAATATAGTTATAAGATATGGAAAGTAAGGCTAAAATAGAGAACGAAGCTCAGTACGAATGGGCGTGCCGCAAGGTCGACGAGCTGTTGCCGCTTGTAAATGACAAGACTCCGGTTGATAACCCATACTATATAGAACTCAACCTCATATCCTCTCTTATTGAGGAATACGAAGAACTGCACTATCCGATAGGAAAGCCATCGCTTATCGATGTTATAAAACTTCGTATGTATGAGATGGGATTGAACCAGCTTGCGCTTTCAGGCCTTCTCGGTATTAGCACGTCACGTGTTAGTGAGGTTTTGTCGGGGAAGAAGCAACCCACACTTACGCAGGCTCGCGAGATTAGCCGGCGTCTAAACATAGACCCAGCTATCGTCCTTGGGGTTTGAACAAGCAGGCGCTTGTCCCTGCCTATATACCAAAACAACCGGAGCTGTGACGCGTGCCATTGCGTCACAGCCCCGGCTGTATGGATTATGAGGTCTCTGAAAGTGATGTACGGACGTCAGCGTACTATGTGCTTTGTGCTACCTTGCGGAGATACAAGGATATAGAAGCCGCGCGGCAGTGTATTGACGGCGTCTTTGGACATGCCGTCGGCCACCTTGACGCCGCTGAGGTTGTAGACCCCATATGCAGCCGGTTCGGCGTTGTCGACGGTGACATCGTGTACGGCGGCGAATTGGCCTACGCATACGTAGCAGATGTATGTAACTGTAAGTCCGTTAGTGTTGTAGTAGAGGAAGGAGACTTTTGCGATGCCGTCTTTGAGGCCCGTGATATTGTAATTTATGCTGCCATCCTCGTCGGTGGAGACGTATTCGATTTCGACGATGTCGGAGTCATCGGTGTATACTCCCAGATTTGAGGGCTTGAAATCGTCCTGTCTTGCATCGAAGGTGAGGCGCGTGGCGAGGGCGGCGTTCACGTTTGTCGAGATTACACGTTCGGCCGAGCCGTTGACTGCCAGTTCGAGAGGTTTCTCGTAGATTTCGGAAAATGTGCCCCAGTATGTGTCAGCCTTGTATTCGGCCAGGCTTCCGCGTGGCACGTACAGTGTGGAGAAATATTTGGCCTTGCTGTCAAACGGTTTTACCTTTCCTATTGTAGGCGGTTTGACTGTGCCGAGCATAACGTAAGCCGGAAAGACATTGGCAAATACGCCGTTGTTGAGGGATTTGAGATCGCCGACAAACTCGACGGCACAAGCCGAACTGCTGAAAGCTTGGGCCTCGTAGGTTACGGTAGTCGGTAAAAGCAGGCATACAAACTTGGGACAGTCGGCAAAGGCACGCGAGCCTATTACGGCCTTACATCCGGGCTCGAAGACAAGGTTTCGCAGTACGGAGCAGCCGGCGGCGGCATCGGCTTCGATATTGGTCACGCTTTTGGATATGTATAGCGATTTGAGTTTTGTGCAGCTGCTAAGACTCCATGCGCTGAGGTGCGTCAGGTTGTTGCCGCAGCGCAGCGAGGTTATGTCGCTCTGCTTGAAGGCCGAGTCGCCTATACGTGTGACAATGTATGTCTTGCCGTTATAGGCCGCGACATCCGGGATGATGATGTCGCCGGAATATGTACCGCTTTCGTTTTGAGTGACTTCGACCGTACCGTCCGTTTCGGAAAGCACATTGTAGAATAGTTGACCCGAAGCAAAATCGTAAGCCTTGGCGTTTGATGCGGATGCCAGCATAACCGCTGCCATCACTACGGAGCAAAGTTTGTTCATAGAGATTGTGTTTTGTGGATTGTGTGAAAATGGATTATGTGAAAATGGATTGTGAGAAAAACAATATAAACTCGTTTTGTCATTGACGGGAAAGGGGAGGCCGTATATCAGGCAGATGGGGCTGCCGCTAATGTGCATCCGTTTTTCTGCAAAGATAGCGTTTTTATTTGGATTTTAGAGCTATTTTAGATTTATGAACAAAAATTTCTAAGAAGTTTGCGTAGATGTTGTTCGCGGAGATTACATGCGAGGGCGCGAAGGGTTAAATTTGGTTAAAAACGCGACGTAAGCGAATAATTCTTAGATAAAAAGCATTAACGAATGGAAAAAAAGTGCTTTCTTTGCACGATAAAACATTACGCAAAGCCCTATAAAGACAGACGAAGGCTTTCGCGAAACACGGCACGAGATGCCACGTACTTACTTGTAATTATTGAAAAACAGAAACTTATTGATGAGATATCGGCACGCAGGTTCGTAACTGAAGCACCATTGTCGCTGTCGCAAGTATGTATGTGGTTTCCTCCCTCCCCCGGATGCAGAGGCAGGGAAGTTGTTGCCGGATTGTAGTCGCCCCCGCTGCCACCTTCGTCTACGGAGCCACCGAAAAGCACAGTGCTCCCACATAACAGCCCGAGAGGCGTCACTTACAAGGCCACGGTCTCCGTTTGTCGGAGAGATTGCACGAAAAGAGCAAAAGCCGTTCCGCTTGTTAAGATGTGCGCGATATTCTATTGAGAAACAATATAATAACTAATTAAATAAAGTCAAACCACTCAAAAATTGTTGCATGAAGAACATTTGTTTTCAAATGAATCGGAAGGCATGGCTCGTCATTGTAATGGCATTGATGATGGCCTTCCCGGCTTTGGCACAGAACGTGACGGTGACCGGTACCGTCTACGACGCTGACAACGATCCCGCCGTGGGCGCATCCGTCATCGTCAAAGGACAGACCAAGGGCGCTGCCACCGATGTAGACGGCAATTTCCGCATTGTCGCCGCTCCCAACGCTACCCTCGTAGTCACCTACGTAGGATGCAAGACACAGGAAGTGGCCCTGAACGGCCGCACCAACATTACCATCAACCTCACATCCGACACCGAAGTCCTGCAAGACCTCGTCGTTGTAGGTTATGGTACAGTGAAGAAACAAGATGCCACCGGTAGCGTATCCGTTGTCAAGCCCGACGAAATAGAGGCCGGACTTGCCACTAACGCCAACGACCTGCTGGTAGGCGCAAGCCCCGGCGTGGTAGTTACCACCGACGGCGGTAACCCCGGAGCCGGCGCCAGCATCCGCATACGTGGCGGCGCTTCGCTCAATGCCTCCAATGACCCTCTGATTGTAATCGACGGAGTGCCTATGAACAACTCCTATGGTACGCTGAGCCCCTTGTCGATGATAGCTCCCGAGAACATCGAGAGCCTCACCATCCTCAAGGACGCTTCCGCAACGGCCATCTACGGTAGCCGTGCCTCCAATGGTGTGATTATCGTCACCACCAAAAAAGGCAAGACCGGCAAGCCGCAGGTCAATTTCAGCGCCAACTTCCACCTCAATACGGCTCGCCGTACTTGGGACGTGGCCACCGGCGACGAGTTCCGCAAGTTGATATACGAGAACGCCTCTCAGAATGCTATATACCTGATGGGCGATGCCTCCACCAACTGGGAGCGCGAAATCCTGCGCACATCCTTCTCGCATGACTACAACCTGAGCATAGGTGGCGCAGCCCGTTGGCTTCCCTACCGCTTCAATGTTTCCTATACAGACAACAACGGTATCCTGAAGACCTCGCGCATGCAGCGTACCACCGTGGGCTTCAACCTCACCCCCGAGTTCTTCAACGGCAAGTTGAAGATTGCCCTCAACGCCAAGGGCAGCTATGTAGTAGACGACAAAGCCGACACCGGCGCCATCTACGCAGCACTCATCTACAACCCCACACTGCCCGTATACAGCGACTACCGCACTCTGGGCAACAGCGGATTGAGCTATCTGGGCGGATACACCTCGCTGATCAACAACGACGGACGCCTCGAAACCAACGGTAGCTACAACCCCGTATCGATGCTCAACGGCGTCGACAAGCAGGACGAAATGTGGGCCTCCACCGGCAACCTGATGATTGACTACGCTCTGCACTTCCTCCCCGAACTGCGACTGAACCTCAACCTCGGTTACGACATCATGCAGGGCCGTACACGCGATTACATGCTGGCCAACAGCCCGCAATCCTGGAAGTCCAACTACAACAACGGCGCCGGCCAGTACTTCTACCAGTACCAGTTGGCACGCAACACCATGCTCGAGTTCTACGCCAACTACAAAAAAGAAGTAGAAAGCATCCAATCCTCGTTTGATGTAATGGCCGGTTACTCCTGGCAGCGCTTCGACTACCACAAACGCAACCATACCGAAATCACCACCCTCGGTTACACCCTTGACTATATGCCCACCGTGGGTATGTGGAACATGAATGTCGACCCCACCACCGAGCAATATATCGGCAAGAGCTTCGGCCTCGACCACCGCAAGACCTATTACGACGGCAACCAGCTGAACCTGTTGTCCTTCTACGGACGTTTCAACTACTCCTTCAAGGACACCTACCTGCTGACATTCACTCTGCGTGACGATGCCACCTCGCGTTTTGCCAAGGACTGCCGCTGGGGTCTGTTCCCCTCGGTTGCTCTGGGCTGGAAGCTCTCCAACATGAGCTTCTTTGACGGTCTCCGCGACAAGATGAACGAGATGAAGCTGCGCCTCGGCTGGGGTAAGACCGGTCAGCAGGCTGTGGGCGGATACAACAACTATACCCCCGTATACTCCATCTCCAACCCCGGAACTCTCTATCCCTACAACGGCGGATGGATCAACCCCCTGTATCCCAACCCCTACGATGCCAAGCTGAAATGGGAAACCACTACCACATGGAACGTCGGTGTCGATATGGCATGGCTCAACAACCGCGTCACCGCCGCTTTGGACTGGTACCTGCGTGATACCGATGACCTGCTGGCCTACGTGCCCGTACCCGCCGGTATGACCACCACCAACGCCATGACTCGCAATATCGGCTCGCTGCGCAACCTCGGTGTCGAACTCACTTTGGGCGCCAAACCCATCGTCACCAAGGACTTCACTTGGACCACCGGCCTCAACGTCGCTTGGAACAAAAACAAGATTACCGAGCTCACCGGTAGCGCCGAAGAAGACAAGTCCTTCACCCTCGATGCCGAAGGCAACCCCGCATCCGAGAATGCCGGCGCCATCGAAATCCATAAGGTAGGTCTGCCCGCATACACATTCCGCGTGTTTGAGCAGGTATACGGACTCGACGGCAATCCCATCCCCGACTGCTACGTCGACCAAAACAACGACGGCAAGATTGACGCTTCCGACCTGGTGTACAAGCACAGCCGTGACCCGAAAGTCACCCTGTCGTGGAACAACAACTTCTCGTACAAGAATTGGGACTTCGGCTTCGTACTCCGCGCCAACATCGGCAACTACGTGTACAACGCTATGCGTGCCCGTTCCATCAACCTCTACAACCTCGAAGGCCAGGGCAACATCCTCAACAACGTTCTTGACTCCAAGTTCTACTTCAACAGCGGTGCGGGCGTCAGCAACCTGGTGCGCTCCGACTACTTCCTGGAGAACGCCGGCTTCCTGCGCTGCGACAACATCACCGTGGGCTACACCTTCCCCAACTTGCTGAAGAATCAGCTGCGCCTGCGCCTCTACGGAGCCGTACAGAATGCCTTCGTCATCACCAAGTACTCCGGCATAGACCCCGAAGTATTCAGTGGCGTGGACAACAACGCATACCCGCGGCCCATCACCATGACCCTCGGCGTCGTGGCCACCTTCTAATCACACCAGTCTAACAACAACACATCTATAGATAAGACTTATGAAATACATATCGAAATATTTCCTCGGACTGTCCTTGATGTTGGCCGCAGGTTTCAGCTCCTGCACCGGTGACCTCGATGTGCCGCCGAAAGATCCTAACCAGGACACCCCCGAAAAGATGTTTGCCGCCGACCCGCGCGGCACCATGGACCGACTGCTGGCCGAGTGCTATCAGGGTCTTGCCACCGCAGGTAACAGGGGCGCCGGTGAGTCCATCCTCGGCTTCGGCGATGCCGGTGCCGGCACATTCACCCGCACCATCTTCAACCTCGAAGAACTCACCACCGACCACTTCTCGTGGCTGCAGTTCAATGACGGCGGTTACTACGAATTGGTGACCATGGCTTTCGCTCCCGACAACGAGATAATGTATGCCGCATATTCCCGTATCTACGGCGAAATCGCCCTATGCAACGAGTTTATCCGCACCATCCAGCAGTACCGCAGCTATCTGCCCGATGGCGACCAGGCTGCTGCTGACGATGCCATCCGCCAGGCCAAAATCCTGCGCTCGCTGGCATACTTCTACGCCATCAGCGACTTTGGCTCGGCCGGTTATGTAGACGAAACCACCGAGGCCGGTACCGCTCCCGTGCAATACAGCCGTGCCGACCTGTACAACAAGGTCGTAAGCACCCTCGAAGAAGTTTCCGCCGAATATGGTGACAGCTATACCGCTCCCGCTTACGGATACGTAGGCAAGGAAGCTGCTGACGCCCTGCTGGCTCGCTTCTACGTCAACGCCGGCGTATTCACCGGAACGCCCGCATACGACAAGTGCTGGAACATCTGCCAGAAGATTATTGCCCACCACCAGGGTGCCGGCTTCGACAACTCCGGTCTGTCCGACTCCTACAAGGCACTCTTCGGCGCCAACAACAAGGAATATGCAGCACAGGGTTCGCGTGTCAACGAGATAATCTTCACAATACCTCAAGACGGTATCAATCTGCAGGCTTACGGTGGCTCGACATTCTTTATGGCAGCATGCTGCGGCTCGTACGACGGCATCAGCTCGATCAACGACTGCAACCTCAATGCTCAATGGACCTGTATGGTTGCTCGCGAGCAGCTCTCCAGGAAGTTCGAGTTTGACGGCCACGGTTTTACCAACGACGCACGCGCCGAACTTTGGAAAACCAGCAAGGACGGCTTCGAAATCGGCAACAGCACCATCATGGGCAACGCCGGTTTCGGCAAGGGCTATGCACCTCTGAAATACACCAACTACGCTTACGACGAATTCGGCAACATCGATACCGAGAACTCGCCCAACGGCAGCGAACGCGCCTTCGCCGATGCCGACTGGACCGTTATTCGTCTGGCCGAAATCTACCTCAACGCAGTCGAGGCTAACGTAGTAGGCAATGTAGGCAACCAAGCTGATGCTCTCAAGTACATCAACTACATCCGCGAACGCGCAGGTGTAACCACTTGGGGCGTAGCTTCGCTCACAGCTGACAACATCCTGGCCGAACGTTCGCGCGAACTCTACGGCGAAAACATCCGCCGTACCGACCTCGTCCGCTTCGGCAAATACGCCGGCGGCGGATATGTATGGAACTGGAAGGGCGGCGTACGCGAAGGCCGCGAAGTCGATGCGCACTTCAACCTCTTCCCCATCCCGAGCAAGGTCATCTCGTTCCAGAAATACGAGCAAAATACCGGTTACGGCAAGTAATGTAAGCCATCAGACGCATATAGCCGTACAAACAATATTAAACAGCTAAAACACAGAATACGATAATGAAAAAGATATCAATTCTCATGGCAACGCTGGTGGCCGTGCTCACTCTGGGCAGCTGTAAGCAGAATACCGAGCCGTGTATCCAGAAGGCCACGGATTTCAAGCTCAATACGCCCGCCCTGGCTTCGCAGTACTACCAGCTGACGCCCGAAGGAACTGTCGACCTGGACTGGTCGCAGCCTGATTGGGGCTTTGCCGCCGCGGCCGACTACTCGATTCAGGTCAGCCTCGAAGAAACATTCGTGGAAGCCAACGAAGAAGAAGGCATTGCAGCCAACTATTACACTCTTCCCACGATCTACAACGCTTGCAACGCCTCCGTATCGGCTGAAGAAATAGCCATGGGCGTATGCAAACTTCGCGGCATAGTCGACGAAGACAGCTATACCGACGAGCCTGCACGCCCGCTGTACATCCGCGTGGTAGGCGTCGTTCCCCAGTATCCCTCTTCCGCAATCATCTCCAACACCATCTGCTTGCAGCGGGTCAAGGGCTATTGCGCAATCCAATCTCCCGGCAAGATCTACCTCGTAGGTGAACCCGAAGGCTGGAAAGGTCCGGATGACACGCAGGCCGAACACTACAAAGAATGGGCACTCTACGAAGACGCCGATGCCATCGGCTCGAACATCTACCACGGTGTATTCGAAATCCCCGCAGGCAAAGCCTCATTCCGCTTCTATACAGCCCTCACCGGCTGGGATACCGACTCGTGGGGCAGCCAGGGTGAAGACAATCCCATAGAATTTGGTTTCACAAGCGGCGAGTTCAACTACACCCTCGTCAAGGGCAAAGGCTCGTTCAGCTTCCCCGGCTGGCCGGGCGGCAAGATGGACATCACCGTCGATATGAACACATGTAAACTCATAATCAAATCTGTGGAATAACCACCTGTCACGAAGCACATCCGCACCCCGCCGGGGCGCAGCCGTCCCGGCGGTGCGCGATGATTTCGAAACAAGTAACCACACACTTAACACATCATTAGGACAATGAAAAAATTAAGCGTAATACTTATGGCAGCACTGGCACTGGTCGCCACCTCGTGCGACGAGAGCACCAATGCCGAACCCACGGTGAATCCGCAGCTGCCCGTCATGAACGCCGAAGACCTGAAGGTTGAAGGCGCCGTGGCTTCCGCCATCGACGTAACTTCCGCCCTGCAGTCAGAGACGCCTATAGTGCTGGGCTCTGTCGCCGCCGTCAACAACCTGCCCGCCGGCTACGAGCTCAAATTTGTCGGCACCATGAGTCGCGATGCAGCTTTTGAGCGCAGCGCCGACTTCGACGTAACACTCAACGGTACCACACTCCAAGTGGCACCCCAAGCCTTTGAAGACACTTATGTAAGCGTTATGGGCAAATCGGCCAAGGCCAAAGAAGTCTTTGTACGCGTAGCCGCATTCGCAGTCAAAGGCAAATCGATGGTACGCTTTGGCGACGAAAAGACTTTCGTCATCGACACCAAGACCGTCGTTACACCCCTCGACCTGGGTATCGTTATCGAACCCTCCTACGGTCTGCTCGGTACCATCAACGGATGGAGCGTAGCCGAGGCAATACCTTTCGAGCACTCGGATGCAGACGTTTACGACGACCCCATCTTCACACTGCAAGTGGTCATCTCCGCAGCTGACGCCGAGAGCGGATGGTGGTGGAAAGTTGTGCCCCAAAGCACCATAGACACCGGCAACTGGGTAGACGCTGACAACGCCTCCTTCGGCGTGGCTGTCAACGGCGACGGCGCCCTCGAAGGCAACCTCAAGCCCCGTACGGCTACCGAAGACTGCAGCGCCGGTTGCATCAAGACCCCCGGCATATACCGCCTGACCCTCGATATGGAAAACCAGAGCTACGAGTTTGTCAAAGTCTTTGACCTGCTCTACACTCCCGGCAACCAAAACGGATGGTCACAGGCCGCTTCGGCATGGGCCTTTGCCAAGGTCGGCGAAAGCAATTACAGCGCATTCCTGGCTCTTGACGGCGAATTCAAGCTCAGCTCCGAAGCATCCTGGAGCGGTACCAATTACGGCGTCGGCGCCGAAGCCGGTACCCTGAGCACCGCCGGTGACGCACCCAACTTCAACGCAGCCAAGGGCGTATACTTCCTGTCGGCAGATATCTCCGCCCTCACCTACAAGCTCATCGCCATCGAGACCGTAGGTCTTATCGGCGACTTCAACGAATGGGGCAGTCAGCAGAACCTCACTCGCGAAGGCGAAACCATGGTTTGGAAAGGCAAGCTCACCGTTGCCGACGGCCAAGGCTGGAAGATTCGTTGCAACGACAACTGGGACATCAACCTCGGCGGCGACCTCAAGGCTCTCACCGTCGGTGGCGACAACATCAGCGTTGCTGCCGGAACATACAATGTCACCCTCGATCTGACCAACGTTCCTTACAGCATCACCCTCACCAAGTAAGACCCCCCGAATGACGCGGCCCTGAAAGCCCGTCATCCACCCATAAGCGAGGGCATCGCGGCATCCGCCGCGGTGCCCTCGCCGCATTTTGTGTCTGTAAACATCCGAAGCATACCGGTTGCACGTATGGATATTTTTCCTATGACTCAACCATCGCTCACCTAATTTATTTTAGCATTTTCCAATAAGGTTCGAGTTTGGCTTGTAGGAAACATACAACTTCAGGAAATGTCAGCTTTTGTTGGATTCTTAGTTTGTTTACAAACGAATTCCATCGTATGTTTAAGTCCGTATTGTTGGCAAAATCAAGACTGAATACGGTGTGATTATCCATATAGGCTGTTTGGCGATTTTCAAATGTAGCGTTTATTGCCTCACTTAATACCACACTGTCGTATTTTCCTTCTTGTAAAATGGTGTATAGGTCGTAGAAATCCTTCATCCTGCTATTGGCTTCCGCTCTTGCAATCACTGTTTGAAACTTTTCGGCGATGACGGTTTCTAATGAATATGCCAAAATGTTAATGGCCGGAAACCCGTCAATTAAATTAGGATAATCCAGTTCGGAAGGGCATGGAATTACTACGTCTCCAAATCCGATATCCATTGATATGTCTTGGCGAATTGTATCAATAGAGGCACTCAGCGAGAGCCTTACACCCGGATATTTCTTTTCAGCGGCAATATCATAGGTCCTCAGGGTTTCTGTATGAAATGTCACCCCGTCTTGTCGGTATGGAGTCGCACAAATTTCGGCAAACACTTTTTTTACAGTCTCTTTGTCGTTTTCAATATGCTGCCCCATAAAATCTATATCCAATGTGGGCCTTGCCATAAAGCGTTTGTGCGCATATAGCAATGCTCCGCCTTTTAGTAGGAAATGGTTGTGATAAGGGCTTATCGACAAACGGTATAGCAAGCGCTCTTGGAGGTATCTGGTCGCCAACATTTGATATCCAAGTTTCTCATTCCGTGAAATATTCAATAATTTTGCTTTTACCGAACGACCGAAATTGTGCTTTTCTTTTATTGCCATACTTCAAGATATTGATTCAGCGTTTTACGTATTCTTAATTTTGAGGCATAATCCATCAGCCGTGAGATATTTCTGTCCGGACGTCTTAGGTAATTCTGAAGGATTTCAGCCATTACATCAATGCCGACTTTGTTCCTGTATTTGATTGCATCGCATACAGAACGTTCTATATCAAAGATAGGAATATCATATCCTTGTACAGTTTTTCGAGTTGCTCCGATAGAGAGCAGGTTGTCGGATTGATAAACCAATTGAAATTCCGGATAATCAGGTAGAACTATCTTCCGCGCTCGCCCAATGGCTACATAGTAGGCATTGGGTATCTGTGTTGTCAAGCGATAAACAGACCATGCCGACCAGAGGCATAGTATGCCTCTGGGAACTATCACCCGTATGTCCACCATGGTGTTTGCCAAGGCATCAATGTCTGCGTATATGCCGTTTTTGAGTCTTATCGCTTCACCTTTACGAACAGCTTCCTGCAACTGTTGCTCTTGCCAGTAGCTCAATTCTTTTGTTGAAACGTAGCCTTTTTCTTTGAGTTTGTCTATAATATTCATATCCCGAATATATTTTACCCTACAAAGATACTGCAAATATTTAGATGTGCAGTGATTTTTATAGGTAAAAATTCTTTAGGGAGGGACACTTTGTCCTGCATTTGACAAACCGGATTTTGGCATATAGGCCTATTTTTTGTCTAATGTCATTTCATTAAACTTAATATTTGTTGTTTTAAGGTGGTAGCTTACCACCTTTTTGGGTGGTAGGTTTTTGTAGATGGGTGAGCGCGAATTGTACACCATTTTTGAAGGGGGGCATCGCCTACGCCGATTTGTAAGGCATATCGGTGATTGCTCTCCCCCCTCTTTCGTTGCCGGAATGGTTATAATTCGGTTTAGCTATCAGTATTGCGCCGGGTGCAAAGGTACACGTCGGCGTGTGGTTTGACGCTGAGGTTGCTCGATACGGCATTGCCACTGATCGCATTACAACTTATAGGAGTTCCTTGACTCTCTGACAAAGTCGAATCTTATCTCACCAGTTAGTGATTTGGCACGCATGACCTATGAGGAAAATTTTGGAGGTGAAGGCCCTTTTAATCTTATTGGTGAGCCTGAATACGGCATCATTGTAGGCTTCTCGGATAAAGCCAATTCAGATTTCTAAGACCTATAATCGATGGTGATGTGATATAGGGTCAAGTTGAGGCTTTGCAGATGTTGCGTCTCACACCTCAATGGCAGTTTAACGCTATCGCAAAAAACTGTATGATAGCGACTATAACTCAATGGTTTTAGTCTAATTATTGGGCGCGTCCCATTTCGCATATACGAAAAAATCGGAGCTAACCTCGCGGTCGGCTCCGATTCTCTTTCTTTCAGTTACTTGGTTTAGATGTTGTTGTTAAAAACCCTTTTACCAAACCTTCTGTTGAAGGCATTTTTGCGATTGTTATTGATGTGTGTGTTGTCGTGGATTAGTGTAGTTGTGTGTCTCGGTGTCGTTCGGACAATCCGTGGTGTCGGAGGTCCGTTCGGAGTTCAAGGTATCGGCGGAGGTGGCGGCGGCCCTTGATGCCGCTGCCGCCGGCCTTTGCCTTTACCCGATTTTTTGTGGCCGCCCGGAGGAGGACCCATCAGGCGCTTTTCGGTGCGATAGACGCGGTCTATCTGTTCGGGGGAGAGAAAACGCTTGTATTTGTTGTAGTATTTTTCGCGCAGGTCGAGGATGGCGCGAGCCATAGCGAAACGGTTTTCGGTGTTTTGCTCGATTTGCTTGGATGATAGCGATTTGCCGTCTTCGAGGCGGTATCTTTCGTGTATTTTCTCCATCTCGGTGTTGCATTCGATGAACAGGGATGTGAATGTCTTTGTCTGTTCGTCATTCATTACGGCTGCTTTGGCCAGCCGTGCGGCTATGGCCGGGATGTCGGGACGGTCTTGTCGCTGATGCCACGGGCGCTTGGCCTGGACGGGAAGAGCCAAGGCTATAAGCATTATGGCGATTATCCAATGGAGGTGTCGTGTCATGTGCGTGTGTGTTAGATGGTTGTAGGATGTTTTTTGTCTCAATATGTGTTCATGAACAGGTCGTTGTCAATCATTTCTTGCGGCATGTCGAGGTACATGCGGCTGTCCGATGAGGCTTGCGCCAGTGTCTGAGTGCCTTCGGGTGTCTGAGGCCCGGGTTGCGGTGTGTCCGATGGCCGTATCACCACGAGGCATGCGATGGCTGCGGCTGCGGTGACGGTGGCCGTTGTGCCCCAAAGGAGGCGACGGTTGCGGCGTCGGCGTGCCTGCCACGGGCCGCGTGCCAGTGCGCTCAGGCGTTGCTTCTCGGCCTCGAAAAATCCGTCGGGTACGGTGTATATGTCGCGACGGGAGAAGCCTGCGATGTCGTTGTCGTGTTTATTGTCTGTCATAGCTTTTATATTATCAGATGAGAGAAGTGTGTCTTAAGGATGTATGTCCATGCTTTGGAGGATGTCCCTGAGCTTGGCGCGTGACTGGTGAAATGTGGCTCGTGCGGTGTCCTCGGCCATCCCGGCAATGGCGCTGATGTCCGCAAAAGACATCCCGTCATAGTGGCGCAGGTCGAAGACTTGTCGTTGACGCGGGGTGAGTACCGTCATGGCCTTGGCCAGGGCTGTAGCCAGTCGGTCGGAGTTGTCGACGTAAGGCTCGTCCTCGAGTTCGGGCAGGTCTTTATCGTCAAGTCCGGTGTCAGTGTCATGGCGCCGGCTGAGATGCCGCAGGGCCTCATTGGTGGCTATGCGCCATACCCAGGTGCGTACAGCCGAGGGGTCTTTGAGCCCGTCGAGGCCTTGGAATATGCGCAGCATTGCTTCCTGCATCACGTCTTTGGCATCATCGTGCGACACCACCATACGGCGCACATGCCTGTATAGCGGCTCGTAGTATTCGGCGAGGATGTCGTCGAATTGCGGTGTCTTGGGCGTGCGGCGTAGTATTTTCATCGTTAGTGCGTTTCGCATTGGTGCGGCGCTCGTAGTGCGCTTTCACTTATTAGACCGCAAGATATGCATTTCGTGTATTCCGAATGACGATTTTAACAACCTTTAAACCATACGCTGATGTTGCGCGCGCCTATATGACTGTTCTCCGAAAAAAAATTCGTACCTTTGCACTGCTAAAAGCACACATACGCGAACATTATAATCATCATTAATAATCAACGCATTATGAAAATCGAAAAAATCATCGGTCGTGAAGTACTCGACAGCCGTGGCAATCCCACCGTCGAGGTTGATGTAATCCTCGAATCCGGCGCACGCGGACGCGCCTCCGTACCCTCAGGCGCCTCCACCGGCGTTAACGAAGCTCTCGAGCTGCGCGACGGCGACAAAAATCGATATATGGGCAAAGGTGTCCTCAAAGCCGTGGCCAATGTCAACGGTCCTATCGCCGAAGCTCTCGTAGGTATGTCTGCTCTTGACCAAGTCAAGATTGACGAAACTATGATAGCTCTCGACGGCACCGAAACCAAGAGCAAACTCGGCGCTAACGCCATCCTCGGCGTCAGCCTTGCTGTGGCCAAGGCCGCAGCCGACTATCTCGACCTGCCTCTGTACAAGTACATTGGCGGCTGCAACACCTATGCACTGCCCGTGCCCATGATGAATATCATCAACGGCGGCGCACACTCCGATGCCCCCATCTGCTTCCAGGAATTCATGATTCGTCCTATCGGCGCATGCTGCTTCCGCGAAGGCATCCGCATGGGCACCGAAGTGTTCCACAACCTCAAGAAAGTCCTCAAAGACCGTGGCCTGAGCACCGCAGTAGGTGACGAAGGCGGTTTTGCTCCCACACTTGACGGTACCGAAGACGCCCTCAACGTCATCATCAAGGCCATCGAATTGGCCGGATATGTACCCGGAAAGGATGTTACCATCGGCCTCGACTGCGCTTCCTCCGAGTTCTACAAGGACGGCGTATATGACTATACTTGGAAACAGGGCGCAGACGCTCCCAAGTACAACAGCGCCGAGCAAGCTCAGTTCCTGAAGAGCCTTATCGAGAAATATCCTATCGATTCCATCGAAGACGGCATGGCCGAAAACGACTGGGAAGGTTGGAAGGTCCTCACCGACCTCATCGGCGACCGTTGTCAGCTCGTAGGCGACGACCTCTTTGTAACCAATGTTAAGTACCTCAAGAAAGGTATCGAACTGGGTTGCGCCAACTCCATCCTTGTCAAGGTTAACCAAATCGGCTCGCTCACCGAGACCCTTCGTGCCGTTGAATTGGCACAGCGCAACGGTTACACCGCAGTGATTTCGCACCGCTCGGGCGAAACCGAAGATGCCACCATCGCCGACATCGCCGTGGCTACCAATGCCGGACAAATCAAGACCGGATCGGCCAGCCGCTCCGACCGTATGGCCAAGTACAACCAGCTGCTCCGCATCCAGGAGGAACTCGGATCGGATGCCGCTTACGGTTACGGCAAAAAGACCAAGATGCCCCAGGCCTAAAATCGCAACGCAGCTCGCAATAGCGAGCGTAGACTGACAATACGACGACCCTCAAGCCGTAATACACGGTTTTTGGGGGTCGTCTTTTTTTTCCGCTGACGACTTTTTTTCCGCTGAGATGATGTTTTGAGGTATGTTTTTTGTCCTGCAAAAAACATACCTTTTGAGGATGCGCGTATAAAGACGAAACTGTTTACCTTTACCCGTGATTTATATGCTTCATAATGTCTGAATAGGACTATGGCGCCTATACGCTATTGCCGACCGAAATCGGATTACGACCAATCCTTACGCAAAATATACGAACAAACATAATACCATAGACATGATCCATTCATCATCAAGTGAAGACAGACGACAGATGTTGCCGATGAAGGCGATTATGGTTGTCGCATTATGTATTTATGCCGTTATTCCGGCATTAGCCGAGCGCTTTGTCTTGGACGGTGTCGGATACACAGTGACGAGTGCGGTACAAAAGACCGTTCGCGTAGACAGTATCGGACTGCCCGGCCAAACGTCAGGTCAGGATACAATTCGGATAGTCATACCCGAAAAAGTAGTAAATGCCGGTACCGAGTACGCTGTGACCGAGGTAGGCAGCGAAGGGCAGACCGAATTGATAAATACCGGATATACGAGCAAGCCGTTTATCATTCAGTTTCCGTCATCGTTGACCAAACTCCACAAAGGGACGCTGACTCACCCCAATGCGTGCTTGGTGTTTTCGCCAATGCAAGCGGTGTTCCCCGGCGAAATGTTCAGGGACTGCACCATATACTCGCTGGCGCTTCCCGAGGGTATGACTGAAATTTCCAACAACTTTGCTCGCAACTGCCGCATTTACGGCGAGGTGAGACTGCCCTCCACAATGCGACATATAGGTGACTATGCCTTTGCGGGAGACAAATTCTACGAATCCAAGGGCTATGAATACTCAAACCGCATAAAATTCGTGTTTAACTACGGGTTGCAGAGTATCGGTTACAAGGCATTCTTCTATTGCAATCCTATCACCGTACGTCGCGACAACAACGATTCCAACACCTTGGTGCTTCCCGGGACTTTGACTTCTGTCGGCGAAAGCGCCTTCGAGCGTATGGACTATATGATGACCGTCGAATTGCCGGCATCGCTTAAGGTGGTGCCTAAGAGGATGTTGGCGTGTTGCACCTATCTGCGCAATATCGTGATACCCGAAGGCATCGAGCGTATCGAATCCGAGGCATTGAGCGACAATGGCGGCGAGGTTTACCAATGGCCATACGGTTACAGCCATTACGGCACATATCATTTTGTGCTGCCTTCGACAATCAAATACGTGGGTAAGAACGCCTTCAATAACCCGTGCCAGCTGATTTCCATAGTGAGCTATGCGCCGGTACCGCCGGTCACATCCGGCACACTTGCCGGCAAGATAGCCAAGGATGTGTTGCTGCAAGTGCCGCGTAATGCGTATACGCGCTATCGGAGCGATGCTAATTGGGGCCGCTTCCTCACCGAAGCGCTGGATGACGAGTATTGCACTGTCACCGTGCGCCAAAACATCAAAGAAGGCGGGACCGTCAGCCATTTGACGCAGATACGCATCGGCTCGACAGCCACCGTAAAGGCACAAGCCGCACAAGGCTATACCTTTAAGGGGTGGGAACGCAACGGCGCCATCGTCGCCACCACGCCCGAATACAATATTACCGGTGTATATGACAGCCAGACAGTTACCGCAATATTTGCCCCTGTCGACGGCTCGTCTGACCGCCCGGATGATTATTACTCGACACTCTATTATACTCCCGGGTCGTCCGGTTCGCTGCCGATAGACGGTATTGCATTGCGACATGGCGTGGACCGTGCCTCAGAATGGGATTTTGACTTTGCCGAAGTCAAGGACGGACGCTACGGCGTCAAGGCATACTTCCGGCACGCCGATTTCGAGACATATCCGGACACCGTTGCCTCGACATTCTCCGGCGAGAATTATACATATTTAGTACCTGATGATGGTCGAGATTCATATCGGCCCTATCTTGACCCATCCATAGTCTTTGATCCTACACGCTTCCCACTGACGGCGGTCTATGATGCTTCCGGCGAGTTGCTGCCTTCGTGCCGATATGTTATGGAAATCCCCATTAGGCACAAGAATTCCGGCGAAAAAGCAGTAATGACTTACACTGTCGATGTTTATATGCCCGGCACGAAAGATCCGGAGCTTGAACGCGACTTCTACGGCCAAGAGTCGTTGATTGTGTACAAAGGCAGGTATTATCTTAACGTGAAGGCCGGCAGCCTTGACCGTACCAACGGCTTTGATGTCGAACTGGTTGTGGACAGGTACAATATACCACACAAGCAGTGGAGCAATGTACATCGGTACAAGTACAACTACAAGGCCGGCGAATGTCCCGTGCCGGAAGACGACGGCAGCTACACGCATGAGGGCGGAACGCTCGGCATAGACATCGATACACGCTATGCCGTGGCAATGTTCCAAAGCGAGGGGACAATCAGCAGCGGAAGCAACTATCGCTTCACCATCCGCGCCCGCAACTATAATGCCGATGGGACACCGCGCCCGTGGGTCGAGCAAAGCGTAGGACGTAGTGGTAGAGATGAATCTATCAAACAGCTCTTAGGCAGCATAGTAGTATACAAGCTCAACAACAACGAGAATTATCAAAGTTCGACTATCGCCAAGTCCACGCCGCTTAACGGCAGTACGGTAGACTTCGACAACGGCTGGGCTGTATCCATGTATAAGGACTATTACAATGCCTTTGCGGCCCGAAACCGGAACAAGGTGTATGAATACAACGACCGCGGCATATACCAAGACGATCTTGATGAGCTACTGTACAACTCATACCTCATGGAGGTGAAAATCAAGAAATTCCCGGAGCGCTGGGGCAAGTGCCAAGTGCTTGTCGAGAAAAAAGATGCAGACAGCGGTACGACATCTGTGGCGCGTGCCGGCAGCCGATATGATTATGACGTGGCCAAGGAAATACGCTTCAATCACGGCTCCACCCGATTGGCATTCCCGTCTGACGGCAAACACCATCGTTGGGCCTTGTACTGGCCGGACATAGACTTGCTGCGCGAATACACTTTTACGGACAAGAATGACGAAACCGATAACATGTACTGCATCAATATGACGTTCAAAGGTGCCGGTTTGGACGACATCGAGGATATATTGATGGTCTATGAGACAAAGGCAGGGGAAGTCAAGCGCCGGACTTACGGCAGCGATGAATGGTACAGCAGTAATATTTACACGGATGCCGACGGAGTCAAATTTAGCAGAAACCAATGCGCTTTGATACTTACCGAACCGGATGGCATCAAGCGAGTGATTGCAGTGACTGATACCGTGCCCGAGGGGGCGGCTCATAAGGTGCTTATACCCGGCAGCCTCAACGTTGTGCGCAGCGTTCATTCGTACTCCGATTCCAATAGTCCGATAATGGTCGATGTGGCCAAGGACGGAGCGCCCCGAGAGCGAAATCTTGTCTGTCTCACCGGCGTCACTGATATGTATGTACGCCTCGTAGACGCTTCTACCGGCAAGACGATAACCTCCGGCATCACTTACTGGGCCGGTGATAGCGATACCAAGCATAATACGCCGCAGATGGTGAATGGTATGGCCAAAATCAGTGTAGTCAGAGCCATGTACGGGGGAGTCTATTCACAGTATGCGTTTTTTGCCGACGGATATGTGCCGCAGATACTCTACGGCACACCCGAAATACAGGGCCAGACCGCATATATCGGAGGCTATACGGCCAAATACGAGGGTGATGACCTGGTGCTGACACTTCCGATGCGCCGTCGCGTCGGCAAACGTCCTTTCGATGTTGTGGCCGTACGTTATCGCACACCCGGAGTGGACGGCGTCGATGCGGAAGACCCCGGATGGCAGGATGTAGTCTACAACGGACCGTCTACGCGCATAGCGTATGAAGGCGGATACCGACCTAAGGGGCTGAATACGATGGCAATCACTGTTGTGTATTATAATGATTACACCATCTCGGAAAGACGCAAAAATCCCGAGAAAGACAAATGGAAGGGTGATACCGGAGCGTTGTCTTCCATTACGCTTAAAGCTCTTACGGGCAAGTATGACGGCACCGCCAACGAGGTTACTTTCCCTCTGGTCACCAAATATCTGTCCAGCATCATGGCGCCGCGATACGATATTGTCGGCTTCGGACTTGTCGAAGACAAAGACTTGGGCTACAACGGCGTAGGGTGTCATTACTACAAGTATAGACGCTATCCGCAATGCAAGTATATGTTTGCCACCTACGAGGGCATACCCGGAAGTCTGGTCAATAATGAGCGCGAAAGTATGGTTACCATAGCCCTCAAAAGCCGTGACCGTATTGACTTGTGCCGCTTCAAGAACCTGACGGAGAATGCAATGTATATGGCTGACGGCCTGGAATATGACACACCTATAGGCGAAGAACGAGTGTCCGAGATGTCCGCCAAGGAAGACCTCGGCAAGGAGTTCCAGCAAACTTTTGCCGATTTTGAGGTCGAATTGCCGACAGACAATTTCCTGCCTTTCAATATCGGAGTGCAGAAGATAGGTCGCGACTACGTCATTCGTGGAGCGATGTCTTATAATATATTGCCCGGCGGCACCATGTCGGATATGCTTGACAAGGTGGGATTTGCCAATGATATGGACGGTGTGTTCTACGAGCTGCAACGAACCGTTACTCGCGATGATCACGAGCGCTCGATACACGAAAATGCTTTCAACAATTCGGGCGCCTTTGTGGGAGTGCGCGGATGGTTCGACGGGCGCTTTGTGCGCACCGAATCGGGACACTTTGTTCCGCGCCCCGGCGGTATAGGCCTTAAAGTTGAGGCTTCGGGTACTGTGCAAAGCAAGTTGTGGACGCCGTTCTTCTGCGTCGGCTCGGCCCTCCAGGGCGAGGTGAGCACGGCAGTATCTTTGGCCTATCCCGAAGAACACGATTTGCAATGGGCCGTGAGCAGTGACGATAAGTTCAAGATGGACCTCGTACAGCAGACCACAGTGAATCTTACCACTTCGTTCATGGTACAGGCCGGTGTGGACATCTACATAGCCAAGGCTGTATGTGGCGTCATAGGCAGCCTCGGCGGCTCTTTTGACTCGGAAGTCCGCTACAAACCGTATCTGCGCCATGCGCACGAAATTTACGACGATTCGTCCGACCCGGACAAGCCGGAGAAAAAGCCCGAGTTCTACCTTTACAACGGCAGTCGTATGTCTTTGAGCGGTTCGCTCGAAGCGTATGCCGAGGTCAAGTTCTTATGGTGGAAAAATCGCCAGTCGTATACGCTATTCTCCTTTGATAAGAAGTGGTACGACCCGGATGATGCCTCCAACCCGCTGTGGCAACGCGATAATGGTGGAAATAGTAGTAGCACCGGTCTACGTCTGCTCAACTCGGACTATCGCCCGTTGCAACTCAATGCCGATGTGCTTAAAACAGCGTCATCGATTGTCACAAATGTAGATACTTATGCCGGTCCGCGTTACATATTCGGAGGAAAGGATATGGCCTTCTTCCGCCTTAATGCTACAGACATGCAAGCCAGCACCGTGGAAACAGTAAAAGGTGGTGTCTTGACCGCTACTGACGGCAAGCCTCTGATGAGCGCCGATGCTGCTTCTGCCGGCTCAAAAGGCATAATTGTCATGGAAGCTTCTACAGCACCTGCCGACAAGACTTTTGATGTCAATGATTCCCCGAAATATGTAGGCGTCAAAGCATCACTCTACAATGGCGGTACATGGAGCGAGCCGGTGCTGCTGTCCTCGGCCAACGATGCCAACTATACGCCCCGTGCGGCCGTAAATGACGCCGGTCAGGGCTTGGTGATTTGGAAGGGCGGCGAATATGTGCCCTCGTATGTCAATTCGGACGACAGCGGCAGCATCGGTGGTACCGTCAACGGCGCGTTGTACGGCGCGTTGTATGACGGCGTCAAGTGGTCGGCCGAAAAGGCGATGACAACGATGGACAACGACCATCCCATAGCCGATTATGCCGTAGCAATGGGACAGGACGGGACGGCTTTTGCATTGCTGTCTGTTATGCGTACCGAAAAGGAAATCAATCGCATAGGCAACGATTTGGACAATTCGTTCTTGGCCACTCTGGTATACAAAGACGGAGAGTCGTCGTATACTATGTATACGGATTGCAGCGGCTCGCGTCCGCAAATTGTGTCCTGCTCGGCAGGCGTATTTGCAGCAGCTACGGATATCGACCAAAACGGTAATGCCGACATCCGTCTTTACAATATCATTGGTGACGGCTCGTTGCAAGACCTTGGCTTCCTCGGACTGGGACAGCGTAGTGTCCTCGATTATCGACTCATAGCATCGGACAATGCCGATGCGCCGCTGGCTGTCGTATGGAAAGAGGTGCGCAAACACGTTACGGACCGGGCCACCGGGGCTTTTGAGGCTAAGACGCAGATATACGCCGCGCTGATACGCGGTGCCGCTGATGCTGCCGCCGACAATGGCATGGTATACCTTTCGGCTTCACGCCTGATTGCCGAGGCTCCGGCCGGACTTGATATAGCCGGATTTGACGGATATATTAATGCCGACGGCGGAGTTACTGCAGCCGTTACTATTTTCGATATAGCCACCGGCGGCGCCAATATCGTCGAGAACTCGGCGACATTCGACAACATCGTTTCGATTGAACGTGCCGGCATCGACACTGCAGTCGAAAAGAACAAGGATTTCGGATATTTTGTCACTGTATATAATAACGGGCGCGATGCCATTGATTATATTGACATTAAACTCGGAGACGAAGGTGTCAAGCGTACGGTTTCGACTACCATTTTCCCCGGCAATAGCGTGGATCTCTCGGACATGGTGCTGTATACTGCTGACCTTGAGAAGGGATTGGTGCCTTACATCACACCGCATTTCACTTCCAATCCGGCGGTAGAGCGCCCATATAAGGTTGCGGCTTCAAAAACAGCTCGCGCACCGCGTCATCGCTCGCCGGTGAGCACACCCGAAACACCGATTACGTTGAATGTTGTGGATATGGTTGTGTCGCCGCTGATCGTGCGTGTACTTGGAGATGACAAGGATTTTGAACCCGGAGAAATCGGCGAGTGCGAAGATGCCGGCGAGATACCCGAATTGGATAAAACTGAAGAGGACGGATTTACAAATGTGCTGTTTGCCGTTAGCAACAATTCGCCGATAGCGCTTGGTAGTGGATATAATACTAATGTGGCGCTCTATTTGGATCCCAACGGAACAGCTCCGTATAAATATGCCCACGAGGTCAATCTTGCCGCATCCGACTTTGACCGTGACAGCGGTATGGCCGTGGCACGTTTCGATATTGGCGCTGTGCCTGAGGATATTATGGTGTATGCAGTGGCTGTTACCACTGATGCTATGGGTAATGTTGTTCCCGACCAAAACTACCGAGACAACGCCGTCGAAGTATTCTTGTATAAGAATGACATTACGACCATTCCCGACGGGGTGGATGACATCACAAAAGATGAAGATGTCGCAGATGCCGGTTTTGTCGTTGCTAATGACGGTGATGCTGTCGTTGTCAGCAACCTGACTCCCGGCTCGACGCTGCGTGTCTATGGTATCAACGGCGTGCTTTACAATCTGTTCAGCGTGCCCGAGAACTGCTCCGAGCACCGTGTCACACTCCCTGCAAAGGGTGTGTATATCTTCACCGACACTGCTAAGACGGTGAAATTCCGCCACTAATATCATCGGGCGTCGGTGCTAAAGCGCCGGCGCCCAACTCTCGCGGATGCGGATATGCGCTTAATGCGTGCTTAATCAGAGTTTTAGTCGTAATGGTCAAAACGGGTGTTGAAAATGGCACTCGTTTTTTTTGCTGTAGCCCGTTTATCTTATGTAGCACTGCCCTCTATGTGGTCGTCATAATTGTTAATTTGCTTTTTCCTAGATATTTCCCTCCGTTTAAATTTATAATATTAACATAATTTAATGAATAGGGAGGGGGAAACTGTAAAATTACCTGTACTTTTGCAAAAAGAAATAACGCCGTCATTCGGGTGTTTTAAGTCAGTGTATTTTTAACGAACTATTATATCTGGTGAGTTCTATGAGATATCCATTGTTTTTTTTGCTGTGCTTTTTAATTAGCATAAAAACCTTCGCTGTAGCTGATTATGAAACAAGAGAAGTAGATCTCGAGTTGGAGGTCGGGGATATTAAATATGTCAGCCCCGCTGGCTACGCTGGTGTTTCCAATTATAACCCGACCGATGTAACATCATTAAGTGTGACCACCGAAACAGGATTAATTAATCCCTCTACCCAATGTTGTCCTAAACGTTTTGGTAAAAAATAAAAATAGGAAGTAGTTACTAAGGCAAAAAATGGCTACCTTAGTAGTGAGCGACCAACTCTACTACTTCCTATGGCAAATATAACACTTTTCGCACAAACAATCGCCCAATTACCTCGGCAAGCAATCAGAAAAATCATCCGCAATGCCGGAACAGACAAGCACAGCAAGGGCTATGACACATGGAGCCAGTTTGTTAGCATGGTATTCAGCCAATTTTCCGGCTGTGATTC
>OLFV01000585.1_pt1 | contig 42157 bp, 32 predicted proteins | sample 1605551 | NCBI WGS metagenome assembly OLFV01 (sample SAMEA3888922, study PRJEB22519) | human gut metagenome | biome: human gut; feature: human-associated habitat; material: faeces | place: Denmark | collected 2011 | reverse complement strand
CCTTGCCATCCAAGCCCCAAGCAATAGTAGTTACCAGACCATTCTTGGAATCATAAATATCAGTACCAGTATTCATCAGCATGAAGCAGCCAGTACCATAGGTATTCTTAGCCTCGCCTGGCTTAAAGCAGTTCTGACCAAAGAGGGCAGCCTGCTGGTCACCAGCAGCACCAGCAACTGGAATGGATGCACCCAGAATAGATGGAATGGTATAGCCATATACGCTGGAGGATGGACGAACCTCTGGCAGCATGGACTTTGGTACATCCAAGTAGCCCAGGAGAGCATCATCCCACTTCAACTCCTTGATGTTGTACATCAAGGTACGGGAAGCATTGGAATAATCAGTTACATGAGCCTTGCCACCAGTCAGCTTCCAGATCAGCCAGGTATCAATAGTACCAAAAATCAAGTCGCCAGCCTCAGCACGAGCCCGAGTACCCTCTACATTCTTCAGAATCCAAGTAATCTTAGTGCCAGAGAAATAAGCATCAATGGTCAAGCCGGTTTTCTGCTTAAATTCCTCAGTCAGGCCCTTGGCCTTCAGATCATTGGCAATGTCTGCAGTCTGACGAGACTGCCATACAATTGCATTGTATACAGGACGGCCGGTATTCTTATCCCAAACAACAGCGGTTTCACGCTGGTTGGTAATACCAATAGCTGCGATGTCGCTAGCCTCCAGACCACTCTTCTCCAAAGCACCCTTCATTACTTCGCACATGGTGCTCCAGATTTCATCTGCATCATGCTCTACCCAGCCAGGCTTTGGAAAATGCTGAGTGAACTCCTTCTGCGCTACCCCTACGATTTTGGAGTTCTCATCAAAGATTATTGCTCTGTTGGAGGTTGTACCTGCGTCTAATGCCATTACATACTTCTTTGCCATTGAAAAATCCCCCTCTTGAAAAACAATTCCCCTTGCAGAGGCTCTTGTTAATTGCCTAAATCCCCTGCAAAACTTTCATCAAGATATCTATTCGCCATCCATGTCACATTTTCCTGCTTGATTCTAAAAAAATTTTTATTTTTTTATAATCAGCATAATTTCTGTTTTAGCCATCACTTTTCTTCTCCCTTACTACCATAAGTATCAACTTCTTCCGCTACATTAAGTTCTATAGTTTTTTGCTTAAACTTAGGATAAATCACGTTTTTCTTGCCCTTCAGCTCATTATATACATCACTGGCAAAAATCCCCAACACCCGACGCTTAATCTCATCATTATCCAAAAGCAGGCTGAAGAAGTCCTGATTCTGCTCTAAACCTTCCACTAAAGCATCGTCAATATTGTCGAAATAAGCAAACTCAAAGTCTCTTTCAGTGTTATTTTGAGCGCTGGCACGCAGCTTTTCGGATTTCATCATGATATCCTTAATCTGCAACATGGCCTTGACTGCAACGTCATTGTCGTAGTTTTTGCCTGTTCTGCTGTTGATTTCTGCAATAATCTGTGACAGACGTTCAATCTTTGCAGGAGTAAGGTTAAGAGATTCAGCGGTTGGCAGATGAACAATCGGATCAGCTTTATGCTTAACATTTGCAAACTCTCCGCTCTTTTTCTGCACAAAGTTATCTGCCTTGATTTTGCCGGTCAGGTCAAAACCGCCACCTGAATGTCTTACTTTCAGATACGTCTGCAAGTAAGACAAGAACTTATATTTCTTATGAATATCCAAGTCCTCGAAGCAGGTTGCCTGCACCAAGAACTCATAACAGCGGATGAAATGGCGGATTGCCATATGGATTTCCTTCTGCGTCTGCTCGTCATTATTCTTTTCGATGACGTTTTTGGCTTTCTGCAGGAAAAAAGTCATTTTCTTTTTGTCCTCAGCGGTAACCTTTTCTTTGTACAGAAGCGTATTGAAGTCCTCTACGTCACCAGGATCAAGGAAGAAATAGCCATCGATTTTCGCGCTGATATCATAAATAGAACGCGGATTAATACTATTGGACAGCAAAGTCTCAGTGTAGTATTTGCTGAAAGCCTTCTCAATATCCGCATAATCGTTAGCGAAATCAAGGACAAAAGTTTTCTTGTCAAACGGCGGACAGATACGGTTCAGTCGGGATAAAGTCTGAACTGCATTTACGCCACGCAACTTTTTGAGCACGTACATAGCACACAGCTTCTTCTGGTCAAAACCGGTCTGATATTTATCTGCTACCAGCAGTACCTGATATTCGTCCTTATCGAACTCTTTAGGCAGGTTCTTTTCAGCAATACCGTTCATGCCTACTTCGGTATATTCCTTGCCGTCAATGGTAACCTTGCCAGAAAAGGCAACCAGTGCTTTCAGCCCGGTATAACCTTTGCGATTGATATAATCCTCAAAGGCCTGACGATATTTTACCGCACCGGCACGTGATTCCGTAATAACCATAGCCTTAGCCTGACCGTTAAGCTCCTGCATGACATTCTGGCGGAAATGCTCGATGATAACTTCAATGCGTTGCGAGATATTGGTTTCATGCAGCTGCACGAAGCGGGCAATCTGGCGCTTGGCATCATTCGTTTTCATCTCCGGATCATCTTCAATCTCTTTATTAAGACGGAAGAAGGTATCATAAGTAATATAGTTCTGCAGTACATCAAGAATAAAACCTTCTTCGATAGCCTGCTTCATGGAGTAAATATGAAAGGCTTCATACTGTCCCTGCTCATTTACCCTGCCGAAAAGCTGCAGAGTAGTCGGTTTCGGCGTAGCGGTAAAGGCAAGCATCGACACATTAGGCTGCTTGCCGTTGCGCTGGATTTCATCGGTAATAATATCTTCAACCTCAACATCGGTTTCCACTTTACCGGAGCCAAGCGACTTGGTAATAGCTGCCATGTTCTTGCCGGAGGTAGAAGAATGCGCTTCGTCAATGACTACGGCAAAGTGCTTATTCTTCAAGCCTTTGACGCTATCCACGATATAGGGGAACTTCTGAATCGTCGTTGCAATAATCTTGGTGTTACCGCCAAGCGCATTGGCAAGGTCGGTAGAATTGCACTGGTCGTCCATCACGCGGATAAGACCTTCCTTATGCTCAATGCCAAGCACCGCCTGCTGTAGCTGCCTGTCGACTACTACGCGGTCGGTACAGATAATGATATTATCAAAGATAATCTTGTTGTCTGCACTATGCAAAGACGCCAGACGATGTGCAAGCCAGGCAATCTCGTTCGTTTTGCCGGAGCCTGCGCTGTGCTGCAGAAGATAGTTCAAGCTGCTGCCATGCTCCTTAACATCAGCAAGCACCTTACGCAGCACATCAAGCTGATGATAGCGTGGGAAGATAACTGTTTCATTCTTCTTCACCTTGCCGTTGGCATCTTCTTTTTCGCTGACCTCGATAAACATGAACTTGCCAAGAATTTCCAGCAGGCTGTCCTTTTGCAAGATATCGTCCCACATATAATGAACGCTGTATTCATCTTCCAAAACAGGGTTGCCGGCGCCAACCTGAATACCTTCACCACAGCCCATATTAAAGGGCAGGAAGAAGGTACTGCTGCCACTGAGCTTGGTACACATATAAACCTGTTCCAAATCCATAGCGAAGTTTACCAAGGAACCGGCCTTCCACAAAAAGAGGCGGTCTTTAGGATTGCGCTCCATACGATACTGATAGATGACATCCTGATAGGACTGTCCTGCAGCATTGCATTTCAGCTCGAAGGTGATGATTGCAAGGCCGTTGAGGAAGATTACCAGGTCAATGCGTTCATCATCGCTGGCCCAAACCTCTTCGGAGACGGTAAAGATGTTCTTATGATACAAAGCGTTAAGCTCCTTGTTGAAGGTAGTTGCAGGCTTCGTATACATCAAATCCAGATGAATGTTGGCCAGCTCTACGCCATGCTTAAGCACATCAAGACGACTGCCGTTCGCCCTCGTTTCCTGCTGATTGATAAAGGCAACAATGGTGTCTTCAGTTTTTTCCTTGTAGATTTTACGCAGAGCCTCCATTTTTTCCGGCTGCGTGTCGTCCAAAAACTTGAAAAGAGACTTGCGATTGATGGCGTAAAGGCGGTCGAAGTCCTGCGCAGGAGCTTCGATGTACCCAGCATTCTGCACCAGCTTGTCGATGATATAGCGTTGATATTCTTTTTCCGTGAGAATATTATTCATGGAGAGGAACCTCCTTAATATATTGCATTTATTCAACAGATTTTTCTATTTCTTGCACTGCCCACTGATATAAGGCTTCTGCATATTTTAAGCCAAGCTCAGCCTGTGCATCACTAACTTCTGTTCCCCCAGGATAACGAATTTCAATGCCATAAGGTGTTAAAGCTTCTGCATAGTCCCAAAGTTCTTCTTTGATATCTGTGTAATTTTTCATTTGGCTAAGCAAAAATTCAAGGTCATGCATTTTAGGAATTCCACCAGGTTTGCCCTTGGCTACAATAACAGCTTTCAAAGCTTTTTCAGCAGCTTGCTGACAATGATAGCAGATTATTTGCAACGGTCTTGGATAAAAAGTGTCATATAAATGCTTAGCAGCCTTTAAATCCATTTCCGCAAAATCCATCCATTCCTTAATCTCAGGCTGCATAAAGCAATACCCCCTTGTTATCAACTTCACGTTCTAACGAAAGCTTCCAGCTCTTGCGCTCTTCAAATTTACTCTTACGCACTATAACGATATCAACAGGTCTATCTTTTTTACCACGCATAGCACGATATGCTTTTTTTGTAAGCTCTAAAAGATTTTCTTCATCATCGCTGACAATAACGTAAAAATCATAGTCACTTTCTTCTTTATTAGTTCCTTCAGCAAAAGAGCCAAAAAGATATACTTTTAAAGGTGCAACCGCTGAAATTATGCAGTCTTTTAATAAAGAAATTTGTTCCGCTTCTTGTATTTTTTTGAGCATAGGCTTTGCCTCCTCTCTAACATCATTATACAATGCACTATAATAAGCGTCTATTTAGCAAAAAGATATTACTCCTGCGTAGCAACCTCCTTCTTGCCGGTAACGTACTCATAGATGAGGGACTTTTTGTAATCGGCAAGGATGTCCAGCTGGCGCTTTTTGTCAGCGATGAGAGAATCTATTTCGGAGCATTTAGAGTCGAGGAAGTCAGCGATTTCATCCTGTTCATCTTTTGGTGGCACAGGAATCTTAAAGTTATTAAAAGATGAAGTCTGTAAACGCCATCTTCCTAAATTAGAAACACCTTGACCTAACGAATAAAAAATTTTATTCATATAGCAACACTGCATTACATATTTATAATAAACAAGATTATGCGCAGATCTATCTATTAAACGAAATACTCTATAATCAGGACTAGTCACACCGAAAAGCTCAGAACAGTCAACCCAACCAGTTAATAAATCCATGTGATTCATAACGTAATCAGTCGGGTAAACAAATTGATAACCACAGTAATTATCAGCAAGTTGGCCATCACCGCTAGTAATATCTTTAATTTTTAATCCTTTTTGAGTAACAGACAAAACATCATAACCTTCTTTACCTGCTATTCTTTTGACAATCTCAAATAAATATTTTATATCTACCAACTTCCAACCTTGAGGTAAATTACCCCATACTTCGTCGTTTTCAGTAGAATATCTGCTGTGATTGATTCCTTTAGAGATAACATTGTAGACTAACGATTTCTTATAGTCCTCCAAAAGAGAAATTTCCTTCTGAATATCTTCAGCGGTCGCGTCGATTTCGGAGCATTTGGTGTCGAGGAAGTTGGCAATTTGTTGTTGCTCTGCTAAAGCAGGAAAAGGTATAAAGAAATTTTTTATTGTAGTTGCAGAAACTGAAGCCTGATTAATTGCTGGTTTACAATATTTTTCCATGGGAAATTTCAAAACATTAGACTTAAAAAGATAATAAGCATACCCATTGTCTATATAATCGCTAGGCACTATTCTTAACAAATTCATACCATGATACAATTTATATCCATCTCTAACAATAGCACAATTTCCCAAATACTTAATACTATTAATATTGCTTACCAAAATATCGCCAGTTTTTAGCAAATACTGCTTTTTAGAAAAAGCAACATAGCCAATCTTATCTAAATTAATTTCACCGCTAGATATAGTCTCAATACGAGTTACTGGATAGAAAGATTCACCACTGCTTAATTGAGTATCACTCGTACCATTCGTAAATCCCGAAAAACAATACTTTAACCTTATAACAATCCAATCCTTCGGAATCTCCCCAATCCACTCAATCCCGCTGTCCTTCATTTCGCGCATTCTCATCACCTCATTTCATCAGGCCAGCAACACGCTCATTCACAGCCTTGTCGATTGCCAAAAACTCCGCCAGCAGCTCTGCACTGGGCCTGGGTGCTTGGTATTTATAGAAGTAGCGGGTGAATGGGATTTCCGCACCGGTTTTAATTACAGGCTTCTTCTTCGTCAAATCCTCTTCCCAGAACCACTTGGCATCAGGAATATGGGGCAGCACCTCACGCGCCATATAGGTTTCAATATCCTCAGTGTACTTCACAAGCTCTGTATCCTTGGTTTCCTTGTCGTAAATAATGTTGCCTTTTTTATCCCGCTGGATTTCCGCAGTCTTATCCATAACGGAAAGTCCATCCATGATTTTCTCAAAGAGTTTTTTATCAGCCAAATCGCCAAGAACAGCTTGCAGCACCGGTGTAAATGCTTTAGGCGAAAGCCATTTTTCATCAGCAATATGCGCCTGCAGCTTCTCCATGATAATCTCATAACGTGGCTTCGTAGCATAAAAGGCCTGCAGCTTGTTTGCGTCCTTACCGCTCAAAGCATTGCCCTGTTTCTCGTATTCTGCAACCTTAGCTTCATCCCATAAGCCCTTCAGCGCACCCTTCTGCAGCATACGCTCAATGCTTGCCTCGGTGATAGAATAGCTCCGCTGCAAAGGCTGCATAACAGCATACTCACGGTACATAAAATCTTCGTTCTTAAAAATCTTGCTGTATTCGCTGTCAGCCTTGTCAAAATCAGTATACAGCTTGGCAATCTGCGCTCTGTCCTCGGGAGAGAACTCATTTTTCTTATTGCCCACAGGCTTACGCAGCTTGTGGTAAATATTCGTTGCATCTATAAGCTGCACATATCCCTTGCGCTCCGGGCGTTTGTTTTTGGATATAATCCACCAGTAGCTGGCAATGCCGGTGTTGTAAAACAAATCCGTAGGCATAGCAATGATAGCTTCCAGCAAATCGTTCTCCAAAATCCAACGGCGAATCTGGCTTTCACCGGACGCTGTACCGTTGGTAAAAAGCGGTGAGCCGTTTTCGATAATCGCAGCACGGCCAACCTTTTCATCCAGCTTCGCAATGGCGGACTGTAAAAACAGCATCTGCGAATCACCACCACCGGGCAAGCCTGCACCCCAACGACTGTTTTCCTTGGCATATTCCTTGTTTACTGCGTCTTGCTGTCCTGCCTTTGCGTCCTTACCGCTCCAAGGAGTACCAAAAGGCGGGTTCATCAGCACGAAGCGCATCTTGGTATCAGCAGAAGGATCCTCCTTAAAGGAATCCGCATGCACAAAGTTAGTTGCATCTTGGCCTTTAATCAGCATTTCCGCCATGCCCACAGCCCAGGAAACACCCATAAACTCCACGCCGAACAGCTTAACATCAGCAGTAGGATTATAATGCTTGAAATAGCTGTACGCCGTGCTCAGCATACCGCCGGTACCTGCAGCTTGGTCGCAGATGGTAATCAGCTTGTGATCATCAAAAATATCATCACAGCCTTCGGAAACAAGCAAGGATACGCCCAGCTTAACAATATCACGACCGGTGTAAAACTGACCGGCATCTACGTTCTGGAAGAATCTGCCGATAAGATTCTCGAAGATATACCCCATCTTAATGCTGTCAAAGCTTTCAACAGACAAATCCAGTTCGGAGAAGGCTTTGACCGTATTGAACAGGCAACCGCCTTCATCCATCTTCTTGATATGGGTTTCCATGTCGAGGTTATTCAAAATATCCTTAATGTTATCGGAAAAGCCCTGAATGTATGCCTTAAAGTTTTCCGCAATGTGGTCGGCATCATTACACAGCTCCTGCAAAGTAAACTCGCTGACATTATAAAACTGATAGCTGGAAAGCCTGTACATAGCCTTAGCAGGGTAATTAGGGTTCTCATTGTATTTTGCTACAACAGCAGCCTTAGTCTTTGCCAAAGCGCACTCAAAACGACGTATAATCGTCATAGGAATAATAACATCACCATACTTATCCGGCATATACGTACCACGCAGCTTATTAGCAATACTCCAGATAAAATTCGCCTCTGCACTTATATCAACGGGATTATCATCCCAAAGCACATCTATTTTCTTGATATCAGTCACGTTAAAACCTCCACATAGAATTTTAGTTAATACCTTCTTAGACAGACATGTTTGCCACAAAGTATAAATTTCCTTGTTGGGAATCGCCATCTCAATTACACGCCCGAACATATCAATTTCTTCCCCTATGGCCTTCAAATATCCGGTTGTCAGCAACATGGTATACAAATCATCCCTGTTCCTGCCGATATCAGTATACACCACGCCTTCCTGCAAAGGCTTGGCCACACTGCCGCCCTCCAGTAAATGCTGAAGTTCCGCCCGGCTGCCGCCGTCCAAATCCTGCAGCAGATATTTGATAATGCCATTTTCCGATGTATTTACCCAATAGGCCCCTAGCTTGCAATCATTTTGAAAATACTTTATAACCGACCATGGATTATATATTTCCTTGCCACCAAACAAATAGCCGTCATACCACTCTTTCAGTTCCGGCAGCTTATCCTCTTTGTTAAGCTGTACAGCAATTCCCTGCACCTCATCAGGTGTAAAGCCAAAAACATCACCATAATCACTTTCCAACACCGAGCATACATGCAGATTATTCAAGCCACTGAAAATGCTCTCTTTCGCCACACGCAGCACCCCTGTCAGCACTGCAAACTCCAAATTTTTGTTCGACTTCAACAATTTACTGTAAAATGGCCGCATACATACAATCATTTCATCATAAAATCCATGCTCCCAGGCATACTGTACCGGTGCATCATACTCATCAATCAGCACAATTGGCTTTACGCCATAATAGCGACACAAATATTCTGACAGGCGGCTTAGACTCATGGCAAACTCTGCCACCATATATTCATCGGCCTGCTTAATCTTCTCAAAATACCCTTTTTCATCCTCTGACAAAACATCAGCTTCCAGCAAAAAGGAAAACTGTTTATATAAATCAGACAGCATAGCCCGCAGCATGCACATAGTTTTCTTAAAATTTCCTACCCCCATATCCTTCAGGGAAATAAAAATCACAGGATATTTACCCTGCTTTTCCATATAAAAATCCCCGGCTTGGGCTATCTTCAAGCCATCAAACAATTTACCCCCTGCAGCATTTATATCGAAAAACTCCTGCAGCATGCTGAGCATCAATGTCTTGCCGAACCTTCTTGGCCTAGTGATTAATGTCACCTGTGCATGATAATCTATCAGCGATTTGATAAAATGCGTCTTATCGACAAAATAATAATCTTCCTCCCTGAGCATTCTGAAATCATCTATTCCTATTGGCATCCTGCACATAATAACACCACCTTTACCGTAAATTTTATCATATCAACGCAATTATTGATAGCAATTTACATGCCGCCTTCAGCAAAATGCAACATACAAAAAGAATAAATTTGCAACCAAAAACCGCAACCAGACCTTGATAGGCACTGACACCTTATCAAGACCGATTGCGGTTTCTTAGTTAATTCAATTTAATGCTTACAGCTTGTAATATGCTACACCAGCTTCGAAGATCTTCTGATCCTGCTCACCTGGTACATTCATAGCTACAGAGCCGCCGATACGCTCGGAGTGGCCCATCTTGCCCAATACACGGCCATCAGGGCTGGTAATACCCTCAATAGCATTGATGGAGCCATTAGGATTAAATGGCATCTCCATAGTAGGATTGCCTTCCTCATTAACATACTGAGTAGCAATCTGACCGTTAATTCTCAGCTTAGCCACAACCTCCTTGTCAGCAAAGAAGCGTCCCTCACCATGAGAAATAGGAATAGTGAATACATCACCAGGACGTACATTGTTGAACCAAGGTGACAGATTGGATACAACCTTGGTGCGAACCATGCAGGAAGCATGACGGCCAATCTGGTTATGAGTCAGAGTTGGAGAAGCAGCATCCAGATCCCGAATCTCGCCGTATGGAACCAAGCCCAGCTTAATCAAAGCCTGGAAGCCATTACAGATACCCAGCATCAGACCATCCCGCTTCTGCAGCAGCTCATGAACAGCCTCCTTGATACGAGGGTTACGGAACATAGCTGCAATAAACTTGCCGGAACCATCTGGCTCATCACCGCCACTAAAGCCACCTGGCAGCATAACAATCTGGGATGCCTTGATCCCCTTAACAATAGCCTCTACAGACTCCTCTACAGCCTGTGGAGTCAGGTTGCGGATAACCAAGGTCTCTGGATCGCCGCCTGCTCTGCTGAAAGCTCTGGCAGTATCATATTCACAGTTAGTGCCTGGGAATACAGGAATGAAAATCTTTGGCTTGGCTATGCCAACCTTTGGCGTAACTCTATTGCCACCAGTGTAGATATACTCGCTGGCAGTTTTCTTCTCCCCTACCTTTACCTTGGTTGGGAAAATCTTCTCCAGTGGAGAGGTATAAGCCTTCTTAGCCTCAGCGAAGCCAATAACAGCCTCACCAGCCACAATATTGCTATTCTGAGTAGTAGTACCCAGCTCATAACAGCCAGTACCAGCCAAGGCCTCCTTAATATCGGAATCAGGAGCAACCTCCAGAATCAAAGCACCGTAGTCAGCCTTGAACAAATCCTCCATAGATGGCTTGGAATTGAAACGGAAGCCAATGCCGTTACCCAGACACATCTTGGTAATAGCAGCAGCAGTACCACCCATACGAACACTGGAAGCAGCAAATACCTTCTTGGCAGCAATGAAATTGCTTACCTTCTCGTAGGTATCCCGCAGCTTGCGGAAATCAGGCATTGCCAGCTTATCCTTTGGCATTGGTACATAATAAACCTTGCTGCCAGCCACCTTAAACTCAGGAGAAAGGGCATTATCTGCCTTCATAACATCCACAGCAAAGGAGGTCAGAGTTGGTGGAACAGTCAAATCCATAAAGGTACCAGACATGGAGTCCTTACCGCCAATGGCAGGAATCTCAAGCTGATGCTGTGCCCAAAGAGCACCCAGCAAAGCAGCAAATGGACGGCCCCACTTTCTGCTATCAGTACCCAGGCTCTCAAAATACTCCTGGAAGGTCAGGCGAATCTTGTCCGCACGGCCGCCCAGAGCTACCATCTTGGCTACAGACTCAATAACAGCATACATAGCACCGTGGAATGGGCTCCACTCCATGAGATATGGATTGTAACCATAGGTCATAGCAGTAGCTGTAGTGGTTTCTGCCCCAATAACAGGCAGCTTAGCCACCATACCCTCAGTAGGAGTAAGCTGGTTCTTGCCACCGAAAGGCATAAGAACGCTGTTACCGCCAATGGAGGAGTCAAAGCGCTCAGCCAAGCCCTTCTGGCTGCATACATTCAAATCCTTCAAGTTCTCCAGCCATGCTTTCTCCAAATCAGGAGCCAAAGCAGCTACCTTGCCAGGAATATGGTCTAAATAGCAAGTCTCCTTAGCAGGAGTTTCCACAACTACATTGATATGCTGCTTGACACCATTGGTATCCAAGAAATCACGGCTCAGGTTTACAATGGTATTCTGGCGCCAGTTCATAACCAGACGACGGTTATCTGTAACAACAGCTACCACTGCAGTTTCCAGATTTTCCTCGTCAGCAGCCTTGCAGAATGCCTCTACATCCTTCTTGTTAATAACAACGGCCATACGCTCCTGAGACTCGGAAATTGCCAGCTCAGTACCATCCAAACCCTCGTACTTCTTCTTAACAGCATCTAAGTCTATTACCAGGCCATCAGTCAGCTCGCCAATAGCAACAGAAACACCGCCTGCACCAAAGTCGTTGCAACGCTTAATCATACGGCTGATTTCTGCATTGCGGAACAAGCGCTGAATCTTCCGCTCAGTAGGAGGATTACCCTTCTGAACCTCTGCACCGCAGGCAGTCAAGGACTCCAGAGTATGCTCCTTGGAAGAACCAGTAGCACCGCCACAGCCATCACGACCGGTACGACCGCCTACCAGCACAATAACATCCTCAGTGGTAGGAACTTCACGAACTACATTTACCTTTGGTGCCGCTGCAATAACAGCACCAATCTCCATACGCTTAGCCAGGAAGCCCTCATGATATACCTCGGAAACCTGACCAGTAGCCAAGCCAATCTGATTACCATAGGAGCTATAGCCTGCTGCTGCCCCCAGAGTAATCTTCTTCTGTGGCAGCTTGCCCTTCAGTGTTTCGCTAATAGGACGGCGTGGATCTGCTGCGCCGGTAACACGCATAGCCTGATATACATAGGAACGACCAGACAATGGATCCCGGATAGCACCGCCCAGACAGGTAGCAGCGCCACCAAATGGCTCAATCTCAGTAGGATGGTTATGGGTTTCGTTCTTGAACATAACCAGCCATTCCTCATTTTTGCCACCAATATCTGCATTAACCACAATGCTGCAAGCGTTGATTTCCTCGGACTTGTCCAAATCCTCCAGCTTGCCCTGCTTCCGCAATGCCTTCATGCCAATAACAGCCAGATCCATCAGGGTAACATCACGATCCTGGCCAGCATAGAGATCCTTTCTATCTGCCAAATACTGATCATAAGCCTTGCGGATAGGCTCTGCATAATAGCCATCCTCAATATCCACCAAATCTACAGCTGTGGTAAAGGTAGTATGACGGCAATGGTCTGACCAGTAGGTATCAATTACCCGAATCTCGGTAATGGTTGGGTCCCGCTTTTCAGTATCTCTGAAATACTCCTGACAGAATTTCAGATCCTCAAAGCTCATGGCAAAGCCTCTGGCATCCATGAAAGCATGGAGAGCAGCCTCATCCATAGTGGTAAAGCCCTCCAGCAGCTCTACATCAGCCGGAGCCTGGAATTTCATATCCAGAGTCTCTGGCTTTGCCATAGAAGCCTCACGGCTTTCTACTGCGTTGATATAGTAGCTCTTGATTTTCTCCACATCTGCAGCAGAAACATCCCCTACCAGAACTACAACTCTGGCTGTAGCAATCTCTGGACGCTCCTTCTGAGTTACCAACTGTACGCACTGAGCAGCAGAATCTGCGGTCTGGTCATACTGGCCTGGCAGATATTCCACTGCAAACATGGTAGAATTAGGGAAGGTTGGCAGCTCCTCCTCATAAACCACATCCACAGGAGGTTCAGAGAAAACGACAGCCTTTACCTGGGCATATTCCTCATCGCTAAGGCCCTCAATATCATAACGATTGAACAGGCGGACAGCCTTCAGCCCGGACAGTCTGAAGCTCTCTACCAAATCGTCATGCAGCTGCTGGGCGGGGATGTCAAAGAAGCCCTGACGCTTTTCCACAAAAATTCTTCTTACACTCATTGATCTGCCTCCAATATCTATAATAAAAAAACAAAGCTAGCTAATATTATCTCATATGGTCTATGGCAATTTTTACTACCACCTTGGTAACCTGTTGTGGGCCTCCCTCTGGAGAACCACAAGGCCGATGCACATCGGTGGGATAAAGCACAGCAAAATCTCCTGCTGCTAATTCGATGCCGCTGATAGGAATCAAATTATCAAAGAAAACAATATCCTTCTCCTGGTCATAAGGATCGCATACCTTCAGCTCAGGACTCATAGGACACCAGCCCATTTCCTCCCGACCGCTGACAATATACTGCACATCTACATAACGACGATGGGCCTCTGGCTTGCCGCTATCTGGCTCTCTGGTTTCGTATCTCTGTAGAATAGCCACGCTGTCCTCACCATGAATGGGATATTTACCATCCTCCATGGTGGTAAAATCATGGCTGCGGAGGAACTCCAATGCTTCTCTAACGGCCTCTGGGTATCTGCCAAAGCCGGAAGCTGCCTCCTTCATATTTCCAATAATCAATTTCATCTACTCCTTTGGAAAACCTTTTCCATCATCTCCAAAAAAAAGACTATACCAAGGATATTTTATACAAAAATCCCATATTATGCAAATTATATCAGAGGTAAATTACAAGGAAAAATATTTTGCAGAAATTCTAGGATAAATCAATATAATTTAATATATTTTCTTTTCAAATGATTAATCTTTTTCTTTTCATTTGCAATTTTTTCTTTTATATGGTATAAAGATTAATACTATTGAAAAAAGGAGCGATGAAAAATGCGTGAATTGTTAGAGCTTTTGGAACATGATGCCCGTCGGCCAGCCGGTGAGCTGGCGGCCATGCTGCACCGCAGCGAATATGAGGTTGAACAGCAGATGCGTCAGCTGGAGCAGGACAAGATTATCCTAAGCTACAACACCCTGATTAACTGGGAAAAAACCGGCAGCGACACCGTAACCTCCATTATCGAGGTAAATCTTACCCCTCAGAGAGAGACAGGATTTGATGCCATTGCGGAACGCATCTATCGCTTTGACGAAGTACGAACTGTTTATCTCATGTCTGGCAGCTTTGACCTGCTGGTAATTATTGAGGGTAAATCCCTGCAGGATGTAGCTAATTTCGTAGCTACCCGCCTGTCCACCATTGAAGGGGTTACTCAGACTCGCAGTCATTTTATGCTGAAACCATATAAAAAAGATGGCATTATTATTGAGGATAAGGAACAAGATCGAAGGCTGGTGATGACTCCATGACAGAAAACATAGATTGGCAGAAAAGAATTTCCCCTGTAGTACAGGCTATACCTCCATCCGGCATCCGTCGTTTTTTTGATATTGCCGCCGAAATGGAGGATGTTATTTCTCTAGGTGTAGGTGAGCCGGATTTTGTTACTCCTTGGTCCATTCGGGAAAGCTGTGTCTACGGCCTGGAGCAGGGCTATACCTCCTACACTGCCAACCGCGGTCTTTTGGAGCTGCGCGAGGAAATCTGCGCTCTCCAGAAGCGCAATTTCAATATTGACTATGATCCCAAGACCAATGTACTGGTTACAGTAGGTGTCAGCGAAGCCCTGGATATTGCCATGCGGGCTATTCTTACTCCTGGGGATGAGATTCTTATACCAGAGCCTTGCTACGTATCCTACAAGGCCTGTGCTTCCCTAGCCGGTGCTGTACCTGTAGCTGTACCAGCCAAAATCGAAAATAATTTCAGCATTACCCCAGCAGATTTGGAGGCTCATGTTACCAACAAAACCAAGGCTCTCCTCATTGGCTATCCTAACAATCCTACGGGTGCTATTCTCACCAAGGAACAGCTGATGGATATTGCCAAATTTGCTCAGGAACATGATTTGATTGTTATTTCCGATGAAATCTATGGTGACCTGACCTATGGCGGGGAACGCCATGTATGCTTTGCTGGTCTGCCTGGTATGAAGGATAGAACTATTCTGCTCAATGGCTTCTCCAAGGCCTATGCCATGACTGGCTGGCGCATTGGCTATGCTATGTCCAACCCGGCCATTATTTCCGCCATGACCAAGATACATCAGTACACCATGCTGTGTGCTCCTATTACCGCCCAGATTGCTGCGGTAGAGGCTCTTCGTCACGGTGAGAAATACATGAAGAAAATGGTTTCTGAATACGACAAGCGCCGCCGCCTTATTTATGATGGTCTTACCAATGCCGGCCTAAAGTGCTTTGAGCCAAAGGGAGCCTTCTATATCTTCCCAGATATAACCTCCACCGGCCTTACCTCTGAGGAATTTGCCGAACAGCTTCTTATGAAGGAGCATGTGGCACTGGTACCAGGTACTGCCTTTGGTCAGTGTGGCGAGGGCTATGTACGCTGTTCCTATGCCACCTCCGTAACCAAAATTTCTGAGGCCATTGCCCGCATTGAACATTTCGTACAACACTGCAAAAAATAACTTAAATTTTAAAGGCCATGCCTGCTCCTATAGCTGGTATGGCCTTTAAAATTATGCACAAAAAAGGACTGCCTCGGCAGTCCTTTTAATTTCTCTATGGCGGAGAGGGTGGGATTCGAACCCACGGTGCCTTGCGACATCACTGGTTTTCAAGACCAGCTCCTTAAACCACTCGGACACCTCTCCATAGCCATATTAGTTTAACAAAAAATCATCTATCTGTCAAGATTTACTTAGCTGCTTCCTGTGGCAGAGCCAACTTGCTAACATCCAGGTCAACCATAATGCCCATAGCCTTATCCAGAGCAGCCTTGCTGGAATTATAATTATAGAGGGCTGTATAATAATTGGTCTGAGCCTGAGCCAGCTTTTCCTCGGCATCCATAACATCCAGATTGGTACCTACACCAGCCGCATAGCGAACCTGGGCAATCTTATAATCTTCCTGAGCCTTATCCACAGCCACCTGGGTAGTATTAATGCTCTTCTCCGCAGCCTTCAGATTCAGATAAGCAGTACGAACCTCCAAATCCCCAGACTGGCGGGTATTCTCCGCAGCAGCCTCAGCCTTGGCTACAGCAGCCTTGGACTGATTTACCTTGGACTGGGTAACATTATTGTCCCAAATATCCCAGGACAGTACCAAACCAGCAGTCCAGTTATTATTCTGACCATAACGCTGGTCAGTCTCCTCGGAACCAAATGGAGAATCACCAGCCCAGCTCTTGGAGGCCTGGGCACTTACCTTTGGCATATAGCCAGCTCTAGCCTGCTGTACCCCAGCCTCAGCAATAGCCACCTGATAATCTGCTATCAGCACATCAGGACGGTTGCTGCGAGCATAGGCAGTACACTCCTCCAAAGGAATCTCATAAACATTGTAATCCAGACTATCGGTAAGGTTCAGCTCTGTATCAGTAGGCAGTCCCATAACGTTGTTCAAGCTGGCAATAGCCACATCATAGCTATTGTTGGCATTAATGAGATTCTGCTCTGCATTGGCCATCTGTACCTGAGTTCCCAATACATCAGATTTGGCAACGGTGCCAACAGTATACTGAGCATTTACATTCTTCAAATGTTCAGTCAGAGTATTCACAGAATCCTGAGCTACCTTAATCTGATTCTTGGCCTGTAAAGCCTGATAATAAGCACTCATGGTGGCAGCCTTTACCTGCTGCTTGGAAAGCTCCAACCCCAGCTCATTGGCATTCATAGCCAAATCTGCTGCCTTAATGGCGCCCTCCAACTGGCCACCAGTATAAATAGGCATGGTTAAGCTAAGGGTGTTGCCATAGTTGCGGGTTAAATCCAGACTATCCTCATAGTATTTGCCACCCATCTTGGTAGCTGTGCTCTGCCAGTTCACAGTGGGACCAAAGCTGCGGCGAGCCTGATGGCGAGCCCATACAGCACTATCGTATTCAGCCTCCTGCTGCTTGATGCTGTAGTTATTATCCAAGGCAGTACGAACACTTTCCTCCAAGGTCATGTCCACAGACTCTGCCATAGCGGCACCTGCCATAGTTGTAGTCAGCAAACCGCCCAGCACAAGGGCTGTCAGCTTTTTCATATAATTCTTTTTCAACTTCGTTTCCTCCTACATATACATCTATCAACCATTTATACTAAAAGCTTCGGCGCAGACCGAAATATGTTGCTCTGGTATCAGCTTTATTTATATCATTAACCTGGGTAAAAATATAGGTATCCTTGGCAATTTCATACTGCAAACGGGATTTCAGCTTGAAATCATTGGGGTCATAGCCATCTACAGAGAGCTGCAGCTTGTTGCCCATATCCAAGCCCAAACCAGCTTTGCCATCAATAACTCCGGCTCTCGCCCCCAGGCTGCCATTGTACATACCGCCCTGTAGATTGAAGTGATTGTCCTCCCCAATATCATTCAGGCCCAATCTTAGCAGGCTATTTTCTGTGGGGCGTATATCCACCCCCATATTAGTCTGCCAGCGATCTTCCCTACCACTGTACATGGTTTCCAAACCAGCATTAACCTCAACATTCGAAACGGTATTCATCATATCGTCAGCCCGCTGACTAACATTGCGTACGTTATGCAGCGTAGCCTTCAAATCATTAGCCACCTGAGGATCTGTTACTACTCCCTCCAGGGAAGCGGCCATATTATCAATTCGCTTGCTGGTGGCAGAAAGATTAGCAATAGCCTCCCTCAAATTAGCTCCGGTTTCTCCATTGCCATTAAAGGTTGCTACCAAAACCTCCAAACTATCAGCAGTCCGCATCAGGCTCCCTGTCATGTGATTCAGATTCTGAGCCATCTGGCGAATATCTCCCTGATTAACCTGAGCCATATTGGCCAAGGTTGCTGTAAGACTATCTATATTGGCAGTAATATTGCGCATATTTATGGATACATCCTTCAAGGCCTGCTGAGTATCCTTATCCCCAAATATCTGATTCATGGAATCCAGCAGTGTCTGTACCTTCAAAACAGCATTATTCATATTGGCCATCATATCATCCATAGTAGCCTCCTGCAAACCATAGATAAAATCCCCTGGCCCATAGCAATCCTCAAAATTGGCATCCTTATCTGGTACAATATTGATAAGCTTGCCCCCCATAACACCATTGGCAGTAACAATTACAGTTGATTTACGAGGAATCTTTACCTGGCTGTCTATATGCACAGCAGCCACTACCCCAACACCAGAGGGCTCCACACTATCTACCTTGCCTACAGCCACACCGGCATAGCATACATCATTGCCGGAGGTCAGTCCCACGGCCTGAGGAAATCCTATGCTAAGGCTATAGCCCTGACTGGCACCTAGCTTTATGCCGCTAAGCATTACCATGATAGCAATCAGCAGTCCCAATCCCAGCAGGGTAAAGGCTCCTACCTTGGCTTCCAACTTCATTCTGCTTGCTCCCTTCCCATGTACATACGCTGCATAAAGCTCTGCACTCTTTCATCCTTGATATGACAGAAATTCTTCACTGTATCTATTGCTATTAGCTCCCCTTCATAAATCATGGCTATTCTATCTGCAATATTGCAGGCACTAACCATATCATGGGTAACTACCACACTGGTAGCCTTTTGCTTTTTCTGAGTTTCCTTCATCAGCTCATCAATCTTCACTGTAGTAATAGGATCAAGACCGGAGCTAGGTTCATCATAAAAAATAATCTTGGGGTCAAAGGCTATGGCTCTAGCCAGCCCCACCCGCTTTTTCATACCACCAGACAGCTCTCCCGGCATGGTGGATTGAATCCCTGGCAAGCCAACCTGCTCCAGCTTGCGGGCTACAATAGTCTGAATTTCCTCCTCAGACAAATCCGTATGCTCCCGCAGGCCAAAGGCCACATTCTCCCCCACAGTCATGGAATCAAAGAGAGCAGAATACTGAAAAACCATGCCCATATTCATCCGCAGCTTATCCAGCTCTGTCTCCTGCATATGGGAAATTGCCTGTCCCATAATGTAGATTTCACCACTGGTAGGCCTATCCAAACCGATAAGGAGCCTTAGCAGGGTACTTTTACCAGAACCGGAGCCACCTATAATAGCCAAGGTTTCTCCCTCACGGATTTCCATATTTATATTTTTGAGAACCTGCTTTTCGCCAAAGCTTTTACAAATATTTTCTATTCTAATCATATAGTTCTCTATCCTTTATTAATAAAGCATCCAGGACAAAATCACGTTCAACAAGAAAATGATAATAATAGAGGTAACTACAGAACGAGTGGTAGCCATACCTACACCCTGAGCACCCTCTGGAGCCCTCATGCCATAGTAACATCCCACAGTAGCAATTACCATGCCAAAGACCAAGGCTTTCAGCAAGCCTCCAGTGAAGTCACTGCCCTCAACATACTGCTCAATGGAATGCCAATATACATAATTGGAAATCCCAAAGTATTTGCCTGACACCAGCCAGCCACCTAAAACACTAATCAAATTGCCATATACTGTCAGCAAGGGCACCATAACCATACAGGCCAGCATTCTTGGGCCAGCCAGATACCCTACTGGATTTACAGCCATACAGCGCAAGGCATCTATCTGCTCTGTTACCTTCATGGTACTGATTTCCGCTGTCATAGCAGAACCAACCCGTCCAGCGGTTACTACACCGACCAGCACCGGCCCTAGCTCTCTACCAGTGGCAATAGCAATAACGCCACCTATGGTAGACTCGGCACCAAATTGAATCAATTCTCCTGCCATCTGCAAGGTCATAACCATACCCGTAAATAAAAGTGTCAAAGACACAATAGGCAGGGTATCTACTCCTAGATGGGACATCTGCTGCAGAATATGCTTAGGACGCAGCTTTTTGGGCAGCTGCTTAAGGATTTCCCAAAGCAGCAAGGTCATATCCCCCACCAAAAATAACAGCTTCAGCACCCAACTGCCTATATATTCCAAGAATCGGATAAACATATTGTGTTTTCCTCCATATAATTCCAAACTACCTTCTATTTTAGCAGGAAAAAACAAAATTTAAAAGGCTGTCCCAAAATTTCAGCCATAATACCATGCACAATCATAGTAAAATTATGTGAAAATTAACTGAAATCGGACAGCCTCTTTACTTATGGAAGTAAACTATTTTTTCTCCAGCACCTTAACGCTGGTATGAATAACATTTTCAATAATATAATCAGTAGCCAGCTTATTGACTACAGGTTTTTGATTAGGTTTCTTGACAGCCTGGGGATTCTTAGCCAGCTCCTTGGCTAATTTCTGAGCCTGACGAATACTTTCCTTCAGCTCTGCATCGTTCTTAGGCACTACTACTGTAGATTCAATGACAATATCATTATTGCAATTGCTGGACAGCATATTCTGCAGCTGAACATCTACTGGAGGCTCCTCCTCAGCAGGCTTATCCCCTGCCTCAGTGGCCTGCTGCTGAGCCAGCAGGATTTTGGCTACATTAACCAGACCACCACCGTGTACATCCAGAGCCAACTGACCTGGCTGCTGATGCTCAGGCACCTTATATGGTACAGACAGCTTTATCTTTTCCCCACGATAAGGCTTGATAGTGGTATCAAAGGTAATTTCCTCTCCTGGCACTACCTCCTGCTTGCTAGGCACAGCAGATACCAAAGTAGCAGTTTTACGGCCCTTATCAATGGTTACATCCACCTTCAGATCCAGCATATCTGCTTCCTTTTCCTTGTTGCCCAGAATAACCGCCAATATATCATTCAGCTCTGTTACCGCCACCTTGGCCACATCCTCACCATCATAAAACATATTGCGACGGCTAATCAGACCATCCTTGCCATAGCTGCTTCGCAGAGAAAACTGCAAGCTGGCAGTGGAAGCATCCTGTCGATCAAGGGTGGTATTAATAGAGCTGTATACCACTACTGGTGCCAGCGCCGCCAGTACCTCTTCATCGTAGGCTACCATAGTATTATAGGTTATCTCCCGACCAGTATCCTTGTCATGAATTGTAACAATCACAGGCACAGTCTGAGGGAACTGGCCTAAAATACCGCCTATGCCATCCTGTCTGTCCTGATTGACTCTGCCAATAATTCCCTGCACATTGCCCAGCTTCATACCGGAGGTGGGGCCATGTATAGTGCTGATAACATCAGCGTCTGTCATAAAATAATTTACATTGCCTCTATGGGTATAGGAATGACCAAAGGCCAAAACCCTATTGCCATCCACGGCTGTAACAGTACCCATAGAACCAAAGGTGAAGTCACCTATGGACATGGCTACACCCACAGGAGAACCAGGCTGCAAAACTGCATTAGGGCGAGCAGACATCATGGATGCTCCATTGTCCCAGGTATTATCATAATCTACCTGAATCCCCAAAGGAGACATTTTGCTCTGCAGCATCTTCAAGCCCTGTGCACCAAAACCAGAAGCAAAATAAGTAGTTTTATGCTCTAAGGGAGCTTCACTGCCACTTTCCACCTCTGCATCTTCATCAGTGGCTGTTTCTTCATATTCGGCAGTCTCCGCCCTGCTCTGATAATCTCCGGCCCCAGCAACCTCCTGGGACTGCTGTTCCTCTACCAAAGCTTCATCCTGAGCTTCTGCTCCTGCCTGCTCCTCATGTTCCTCGGACTGCGCTGCAGCCTCCTCTGCAGCTTTTTCCTCAGCAGGTTCCTTGCCTTCCTTGGCCTTGGCCTCCTGGTCAGCTTGGAACTTTTCCCGCTCCGCCTTCATCTGAGCCAAATCCAGCTGGGGCATACGGGTTTTGTTTCTAGTATCTGGGTAATCCCAGATTTTCAGCATATCCTCAATAGGAGTCAGCATAATCCGCTGGGTAGGATACATATCCTTGTAGCCGGCAGATAATGCGCCTGCCAACCTGCCATTAAAATAAATGGGACTGCCACTCATGCCAGAAATGGCTCCCCCGGTTTCCTCAATCAAAGGTCCAGATAGATTAACCAGGATTCTTTTGGCAGACATTTTGCTATTATCTCCCAATATGCCCACTACCTGCACATCAAAGGGGCGAATCTCTCCACTGGCATCAATTACAGTATAGCCAGTTCCCCACATACCAGGCTGCAGCTCCTTTAGCCCTATAATCTCTGGCAGGGCTGCCACTGCCACACTGCTTACCAACAGAGCACCAGTCAAACACAGAGACACCAAACCCTTTTTTATTTTTCCTATATATCTATTCAAAAAATTCACCTCGAAAATACTTTTGCTTATCGGTAATATATCCATTATAGCCGAAATAAAAATAATAGCAATAAGTATTTTGCTCATATACATCTAAAAAGCTATCATTATCGCCTTGTCAAAATCAAGCCGCTGCCTACAGGCCGTTCACCTCCATCGGAAGGACTATTCAAAATCTGTCCCTGCAACACCATTTCACTGGAGCCGCCTCCATCCAGATTAAAGCCATTAACTGCTCCAAATTTTTGCAGCAGCTGAGCTGTTTCTGTCAAGGTAGTACCAATACTATGGCTTTGACGACCATCTATAACCATGAGAATAATTTTGCCATCAGCCTTGATGCCCAAAGCCGTTCTAGGCGCTCTGCCTTTGGCAATATCAGAGGGAAACTGCTCCTGCACAGCCGTAACACTAAGCTGACCATTTTTCAGCAATTCTGGGCCAGCACCTACAATGGTAGAGGCACTATCCAGCTCAGAACCAAAATTTTCCCCAATACTTATTTTATCTCCTATCTTAACCTTGGCCAAAGCCTCCTGAGCCGTCCCATGTACAGAAATAACCTGTCCATCTACAGGAATAAAGCTATTAGCCTGATTAATAGCTATAACCTTCCCTTTCTGCACCACATATTCCTTACCAAATTCATTAGTGCCAGTATAATTGCCAAAAAGACTATTATAAAGAATGGTATTATTTTCTCCTCTTGGGCAATTTACACCAGATAAATACACCTTCTGACCAGCAATCTCTACTACCCCATAGTATTGAGATGTGGCCAGCTTTAAGGTGCCATCTGGCATAAAGCCCAGAGATGTCCTGTCGAAATAGGTGGTTCCTGCCGTCTGACCATTAATTCTCGTATTGCCAATCAAACTGCCATCCTGGGCGAAATAACCACCATTAATAGCAGCCACAGCCTGATGGGCAGATGCTATAGCCTTTAACTTCTGACGCCCAGAGGCAATGCTATCCCCTGCCAGCACTAGCTGTAAATCAAATTTGCTTCTATCTGCCTCCAGCACATAGGCTGTCAACATACCACGGTTATCCACCCGTAAATAGCGGGTATAATTCAAGCCTGGCATAATCTGCCGGGGCTGCATTTCCTCATATTCCTTCTGAATATCAATAACCAGCCTATGGGGATTGGCCATAGTATATACCTTGGCCTCCATAGGTGCCTTCATATCCACAATCAGTTGAACAGTATCACTGCCATAGGTGCCTAGAATAATATCCTTAACCGCATTGCTGCGCAGGTCAGGTGCTCCTTGCAAGGTCGTAGCAATATTATTTAGATTAACCACCAATCTGGTATCATTATTCTCTCTGCTAACACTGTAATTAGCAGCTGCACTCAAATCCAGTACGATCCGCAGACGGGTATTATTATCCCCATAGCGAATATTGCTTAGTACATTCTGTGAAGTGCTTATGCCTCCTGTCGGCAGCCAGTCCGGCATCTTGGCAGCCCAAGCTGAGGACAGATTCCCCACCAGCAGCATAATAGCCAGGCAACTTATTAAAAGTCTTTTCATAGTACCTCCATAATATATGCAAAGAAAAGAGACTATCATCTGATAGCCTCTTCACCAAATTCACAGCAATTGCTTAGCCAGGCAGATTTATATGCTGGCCCTTGGCTTCCATAGAAGCCCTAGCCCGCTCTGCCATATCCTTCTTGGCCTGATACTGAGCTGTCAGCTGCTTGTACATCATATCTGCCAAGCCTACGCCCCCAGCCTCACTCATGCGATCTACCATTTCTGTATCCAGCATATCCTTGAAAATCTTTTCTCCATGAGATTCTCCAAAGAGTGCATTCTCTGGCACGGTACCTCGCATTTCCTTCCACATCATTTGCATAAACATGGATTCAAAGCCACGGCAGGCATCCTTCAGCTTTTTCTGATAGGCTGGATCATCCATAGTATTCTTCTCAGCCTTGGACAGCTCCTGGGCAAAGCCTTCTGCCTTTTCCACCTGAGCCTTATTCTGAGCTTTATCAGCCATGATATTGGCTGACAGCCCCAAACCGCCAATTGTATTCATCATCTTAAATCAGCTCCAAATCTGCATGCAATGCTCCTGCTGCTTTTATGGCCTGCAGGATGGAAATAATATCTCTTGGGGTAGCACCTACGGAATTCAAGGCTCCTACAATATCATTTACATTGGCTGTAGCTGGCAGCACAATGGAGCTGCCCTTCTGCTCATTTACACTAACATCATCCTGTGGCAAAATCACTGTATTGCCATGAGTAAATGGTGGTGGCTGAATCACATCGTAGCTGCGGCCAATATCCACAGTAATACCGCCCTGAGTAATAGCAATGGTGTCCACAGCCACATCACCGCCCATAACAATGGTACCGGTGCGTTCATTAACCACAACCTTGGCAATATTATCAGGAGTAACAATCAGCTCCTCCATAGTAGAAATGAAGCCTACAATATTGCTGCGATAGTAGGCAGGTACGATTACATCCACCCGGCCCGGATTAGCAGCCTTGGCAATACCACCATATTGAGCATTAATAGCCTGAGCAATTCTATTAGCTGTAGTAAAATCAGACTTGGTCAAAGACCAGGACAAAACACCATTAGGAGCTAAATCATCATCCTCCACAGAATGCTCCACAATAGCACCATTAGGAGTGGTGCCTACGGTAGGAAAATTCTTCTGAGCAGTATTGTTGCCTTTGCCAGCAGAAAAACCTCCTGTGGACACAGCTCCCATAGCCACGGCATAAACATTGCCATTGCCAGCCTTCAAAGGAGTCTGCAACAGAGTACCACCCTGGATGCTTTTGGCATCACCCATAGAGGAAACCGTTATATCAATGGTATCTCCCTCCCGTACAAAGGGAGGCAGGGTAGCTGTAACAATAACTGCAGCTACATTCTTTGGCTTCAAGCCACTGGTGTCAAAACCTACACCGTACTCCCGCATCATATTGCCAATGGATTGAATGGTCTGAGTCATTTTGTTGGAATCACCTGTACCATTCAGGCCTACCACCAGGCCATAGCCCATAAGCTGATTGCTGCGCACTCCCTGTACCTTGGCCACATCCTTCAGCCGTACAGAGGAATAACCTGCCGCCATAGCTGTGGCTGTTCCCAGCAGGCACAGACACAAAGCCAGACTTATTACACGCCATAACTTCTGCATATATTTCTCCTTGCCTTTCCCAACACCTGTATCGGCATTTAGAACAAAATATTGAAAATCTGAGTAAGAATACCCTGACGCTGCTTGGCATTCAATGGACCCTTGCCATCGAATCTCAAGGTTGCATCTGCCACCTTGCTGGAGACAATCGTATTATCAGGGGAAATATCATCAGGACGAACTACCCCCTGCACTGTAATCCTATGCTCATTCTTGTTGTTCCAGATTGATTGAGTTCCCTCAACCACCAGATTGCCATTATCCTTTACCTCTATTACAGTTACTGTTACATTACCTGTAGCTGTGTTGGTATTATTGGCATTACCATTGGCCTTGAAGCTATCAGAGCCAGATGCCGTAGCCGCTGCCAAAAAACCAAAAATTCCTGTTCCAGCAGCCAGAGATTGATTGCCGGATTTGGAATTGGAATTAGATAAGGTCTGGGAGGTTTTAGAGCTTTCGTTAATCAAAATAGTCAGAATATCTCCCACCTGAGATGCCTTCCTATCGGAAAACAAGCTATGATGGCTTCCCCACAGGCTTTCGGCACTGGTGTGAGCCGGTGCCATACCTGCCACATTCACAGCCAGCAAAGCTGCTATAGATAGACAGGCGATTTTGTTTTTTTGCATATCATTCATCTCCTATCATAAGGGCTGCCTCAAACAGGTGCGCCTCCTATGCTTGTAATCAGCCTATCAGGCTGCTACCTGTACATTATTTTCATCTATTACCTTGGCTCGTACCTTTCTCTTGGAAGAAGTATTCTGAACCATGATATAATCTCCCCGCCGTCCCCGCTCCAAAGCTGTGCCGTCGGTTTTGATTTCTACACCGTTGACATTGGTGCAAATATTTACCTGACTATAGGGTTGAATCAAAATCTGTTCCTTCACCATGCCGCTATGAAGCACCGTACCTGCTGGAACATTGGTAGTAATCACCTTGCCTACCAAATCCTGGGGAACAGTATAACGCTCATAGGCCTTGCCCTTGTCCTCCCGCTCTGCCACCATGAGATTTTCTAGTCTGATAGGTGTTTCCTTTTGAATAGGGGTAGCAGATACTACCACCTTTTCGTAAATATGCACCCGCATACTGCATACCATATGAGCATAAGGGGCACCATCTACCAGCACCTCCACATTTACTGCGGTTAAAAGGGACTTGCGAATACCATTAGGCAAGCTGCAGCTATAGGTAATATGCCCCCAGGGCAGCCGCAAGCCTGCTGGCGCCCGTACTGCCTCCACTGTATAACGCTTATTTCCTCCAGTTGCCGCCATTTCCTGAGCAATGCAATTGGTGGCCTGCTGAATAAGATTTTCCCTAACAATCACCTGAGGCAGCTGAGGAGTAGGCTCTATTTCAATGGCCGCCTCACCTCGGGAAAGCTGTACAAACCAAAGAGCCGGAACCTGCCTCTCAGGCAGATACCAGCACCCTATAGTTAGCAAAAAGACTAACAAAAATCTGACTATAGCCATAGTCACACTCCTGATTAAATCATGCCTTAGCGCTTCAGGCCATTGGCAATCTCCAGCATACTGTCAGAGGTAGTAATAGCCTTGGAGTTGGACTCATAGGCACGCTGGGAAACAATCATATTAACCATTTCATCTACAATCTGCACACTGGACATTTCCAGGCAGGACTGCAAAAGAGTACCTGTGCCATCGTTGCCTGGCTGATTTACCTGTGGCTCACCAGAAGCAGCAGACTCTACAAAAAGATTCTTGCCTACAGCAGTCAAACCAGCAGGATTCAGGAAGCGAGCCAGCTCAATCTGACCTACATCCTGTGGCTGTCCATCTACTTCACAGCTAACAGCACCAGTAGGAGAAACCACTACGCTATCCAGAGTAGCATTCTCTGGGAAGGTAATTCCCTCGGTCAGGGGATAGCCATCACTGGTTACCAGATTGCGATCGGCATCAATCTTAAAGGAACCATCTCGTGTATAACCAATTGTTCCATCAGGCATCTGAATCTGGAAGAAGCCCTCACCCTGAATACACAAATCTGTAGGGTTGTCAGTAGTCTGTACATTACCCTGAACAAAAATTCTATTGGTAGCACTCAAACGGGAACCCAAGCCTATCTGCATAGGAGTAGGGTACATATTGCCATCGCCGCTTTCCGCGCCGCCAGCTCTCAATGTCTGATACAGCAAATCCTGAAACTCAGCCCGCTGAGCCTTAGCACCAGTAGTATTAACATTGGCCAAATTGTGAGCCACGATATCCATCTGCTTCTGCTGTCCCTTCATACCTGAAGCCGCAGACCATAAAGAACGCATCATAGGACAAAATCTCCTTTTCTATCTCCACATAATTATTAACAGTTATCAGCTATTGCGCCCAACCTCATTAACCGCCTTATCCAGCATCCCATCCTGTGTTACCACAGCCTTAGAGCTGGCCTCATAAGCTCGATAATTAGCAATCAGATTTACCATCTCAGATACCACCTCTGTATTGGAACGCTCCAACACTCCCTGCTGAACGGAGCCTGTTGCCTGCTGAGGCTGCAGCTGAGGATCTGCCACACGATAAAGGCTATTTCCCTCTTTCACCATAACCTCATCCCCTCCAGGGAAGGTTACCAAGCCTAGCTGAGCCACCAGCACACCATCAGCCGTAATTCTTCCCTCTGGTGATACAGAGAACTCTGCTGCCTCTGGTGGAATAATGATATTTCTACCTCGATTATCCAGCACATTTTCACCATTTACGGTAACCAGACGGCTGCGGGCATCCCGGTAAAAATTACCATCTCTAGTATACCTCTCCCCCCGCTGGGTGGCAATCCGGAAATATCCCTCACCCTCTACAGCAAAATCCAGCTGATTGCCAGTAGTCTGCAAGGAACCCTGAGTATGGTCAGTGGCTATATCTGCCACCTGAGCACCTAAGCCCAGCTCACCTACCACAGGAGCATTGGTACCTAGAGAAAATCCCTTAAAGCTGGTTACCTCCTGCTGGGTGCCAGTCTTATCGTTTATGCGCCGCAGCAGCATTGGTTCAAAATCCATAGTTACGGCATCATCACGCTTATAGCCTGTTGTATTGGCATTAGCCAAATTATTGGCAATAGTATCAGTTCGTCTGGTTTCAGTTATCATACCAGTAGCTGCGGTGTACAAACCTCGCCACATATGCAAATCCCCCTTTGATTAACTTATCCGTTAACCTATATGCCTTTTATTTCCAAAAGGCAATACTTTTCTTGCTATCTAATTTATCAATATTTTCCAAAGCTCGGCCTGTGCCTAAAGCCACACAGGTCAATGGATCCTCTGCCAAGCTGGTGCTAATCTGAGTTTCCTTGCGTATCAATTCATCCAAACCATAGAGCATAGCTCCACCACCAGTAAGAATAATGCCGTGATCCATAATATCGGAAGCCAATTCTGGTGGGCATTTCTCCAATACCTCCTTGACACAATCCACAATCTGAACCACAGAAGACTCCAGAGCCCTGCTAATCTGCTCTGTAGTTACTTCAATATTCTTTGGCAAGCCTGTCAGTAAATCCCGGCCCCGAATATTCATCTTGCTGTGGCGAGCCTCTGGGAAGGCTGCCCCAACCTCCATCTTGATATTCTCGGCAGTGCGTTCACCAATCATGAGATTAAATTCTTTTTTGATATAATCCATAATGGCTTCATCAAATTTATCACCAGCTACTCGCAGGCTATCGCTAATAACAATACCCCCTAAGCTGATAACAGCCACATCTGTAGTACCGCCGCCAATATCCACTACCATAGAACCATAAGGCTCGGAAATATCCAGGCCTGCCCCCATAGCTGCTGCTAAAGGCTCCTCAATCAAATAAGTTCTGCGGGCGCCAGCCTGCTCAGCAGCCTCCTGAATGGCCCGCTGCTCCACCATAGTAATACAGGAAGGAATACATACCATAATTCTAGGGCGAATCATAAAACTGTGGCCAGTTACCTTCTCAATAAAATGGCGCAGCATAGACTCCGTAATATCAAAATCTGCAATAACACCATCCCGCATGGGGCGAATAGCTACAATATTGCCAGGAGTACGGCCTATCATCTGCCGTGCCTCCTCGCCTACAGCCAAAATATTATTGGTATCTCTATCAATAGCCACTACTGATGGCTCCCGCAGGACAACGCCCTTGCCCTTAATATAAATCAGCACATTGGCTGTACCCAAATCAATTCCTATATCCATAGACATGCCAAACAATGCCGTCAACATCCTTCCGTAAAAAAACAAGATTTAATATATACTTATACCCAATAAATATATAATAAATCTTGCAAAAAAACAATGAGAAATTTTACCAATTTTAAAGAAAATTTATCTTTGCACAGGCATAGACAAATTATTCATAACGCAAAGCTTCTATTGGATCCAAACGAGCAGCCTTGCGAGCTGGCAAGATACCAAAAAGCAGGCCGATTCCCACGGAAAAGCTAAAGGATACCGCAATTGGCGCCCAGGTAATCACCGTATTAAAACCTCCTACCTTGGCAATAATGGAAGAAATGCCACAGCCCAGGAAAATGCCAATAATGCCTCCTATAACACCAATAACCACAGATTCAATCAGAAACTGCATCATAATATTGTTGAAGGTTGCTCCCAAGGCCTTGCGAATACCAATTTCTCTGGTTCTCTCTGTTACAGATACCATCATGATATTCATAATACCAATCCCGCCTACCACTAGGGAAATACCTGCCACACTGCCCAAAAGCAGCGTTATCATTGTCGTAGTCTGAGTCATGGTTTCCATCAGGCTGGTAAGGTTCCGTACATGGAAATCATCTTCCTTGCCTCCTACAATTTTGTGTCGCTGGCGCAAAAGAATTTCTACATCCTCCTGGACTTGATCCATATATTTGGCATCGCTAACCTGAATGCTGATGGAATTAACATAGGTAATGCCCAGCACTCGCTCCTGAGCCGTAGTCAGTGGTATTATTACCACATCATCCTGATCCTGTCCCATAGATGACTGGCCTTTGCTTTCCAAAAGACCAATTACCCTAAAGGGCTGATTGTTCACCCTGATTTTTTTGCCTACAGGATTCTCGGAGCCAAATAGATTCTCCGCCACAGTAGTGCCAATCACTGTCACTCTTTCCCGCTTATTCATTTGCTCCTGAGTAATAAAGGAACCAGATTGCACTGACAGGGATTTGATATCCATATAACCAGGAGTTACGCCTTGAACACTGGTATTCCAGTTTTGATTGCCATTAACAATCTGGTAATTGCCACTGGCACTGGGAGATACGTAATCAATATTCCGCACCTTGCTTTCTATGGCCTGGGCATCCTCATATTTCAAAGTGGTCTTAGAGCCAGCAGCCCCCCTAGGGCCGCTGCGATTGGAGGAACCAGGAGATACGATAAGCATATTGCTACCCAGGCTGGCAATGGATTCCTGTACATTGCTGCGAACACCCATACCTACAGATACCATAGCAATAACGGCTCCCACGCCAATAATAATGCCCAGCATGGTTAAAAGTGAGCGAAGCTTGTTGGCATATAGAGCTGTAAAGGCCATCAGGAAGCATTCCTTAAACAACATCCAACACCACGCCCTTTCCTTCGTCTCTGGTAATAACCCCATCCCGCACCAAAAGCTGTCTATTGGCACATACAGCAATCTCCGGCTCATGGGTTACCAGAATAATGGTTTTGCCTCGACCATGCATTTCCTGAAATATTTCCATAATTTCCTTGGTGGATTTGGTATCCAGATTACCTGTAGGTTCATCAGCCATAATAATTTCTGGATTATTTACCAAGGCTCTGGCAATGGCCACTCTTTGCCGCTGACCACCAGATAGCTCATTAGGCAGATGCCCTGCTCTATCCCCTAGGCCTACAGCCTCCAAAACCTCTTGCGCTCTTTTGCGTCGCTCTGAAGCTCCTACCCCGGCATAAACCAAAGGCAGGGCCACATTTTCCAAAGAGGAAATACGGGACAGAAGATTAAAATTCTGAAAGACAAAGCCAATATGCTTATTGCGCATCACGGCCAGCTCATCATCTGATAAATGAGCTACCTCCTTACCCTCCAGCTCATAGGAGCCTACTGTAGGTCTGTCCAAACAACCTAGAATGTTCATCAGAGTGGATTTACCAGAGCCTGATGGCCCCATGAGAGCAGCAAATTCCCCTCGTTTTATATCCAAATTAATACCATTCAGAGCAGCCAGCTCCTGACCGCCCATCTTGTAAATTTTCTTAATATCCCTGAGACGGATAGCTATTGCATCTTTTTTATCCATAGCTAACCTCCTTTTACATTGGTGGCGGCCCACCCATATTCTTACTAGAGCTGGATTTGGATTTGTAGGTGACTACCAGCTGTTCTCCATCGGTCAGCCCATCGGTAATCTCCACATATTCATCACTGTAGATACCTGTAGAAACATACCGCTTTTCCTGCTCCTTCCCAGCAGCTACCATTACATAGGAGCCGGAGGAATCTGTTTTCAAGGCGGAAATTGGCACCACCAAAGCATTTTCCTTTTCGTCGGTAACAATATCTACCCTGGCTGTCATAGCTGGCAAAAGGAGATTGTCCGGATCATCCACATCCAGAATCACATAATAGTAAATAACTGTAGGTGTGCTGGTATTGGCGGAGCTGGTATTAATGTTCCAGCTATTGGTAACATCAGTCTGTGAAATTCTGGACACAGTAGCGGTAAAGGTTTTGCCATTATAGGTATCCACCGTAAAGGTCGCCTTCTGACCTACCTTTACACTGCCAATATCCGTCTCATCCACCTTGGCAATAATCTGCTTCCGGGACATATCAGCAATGGTCATAATAACAGTAGGATTGCTATTTCCCTGTACCGCCATAGTACCGGCAGATTTTGGTTCTCCTACTACCACACCATCCATAGGAGCTGTAATAACGGTTTCTGCCAAATCAGATTCTGTCTTGGACAGAGAGCTTTCGGCTGTGTCGTAATCATACTCTGCATCCTCCAGCTCCTCCTTAGATTTGGCGCCAATGGAGTAAAGATACTCTGCTCTATTATATTTGGAGCGGGTATTATTTACCTTGTAGGTAGCCTGATCCTTAGTGGCCTCGTAGTCCTTGCCATCCAGAATAGCCACAGTCTGCCCCGCCTTAACTGTATCGTTTTCCTTTACCAGCACAGATTTGATTCTGGCTGTAATCTTGGAGCTAACCTCAACAGAGTCCACAGGTCTAATAGTTCCTGTAGCTGAAACCACAGATTTCAGACTTTGCCGCTGTGTCTCTACCAAATCAGCATTAATATTGGCCTTAGCTGCCTCCTGCTGACTGTTGTAATACATATAGCCACCAACAGCAGCTGCCACCAGTACAACAACCAACACCAGCCATTTTACCTTGCCTTGTAATATTTTTGCCATATACTATCTCCTCATTAATTATCTATGGGGGCTGGCTCATTGGTGCCACCCATATCTGCTTCCAAGGCTGCTTTATAGCGGGCATAATCATATTGGGCACTGATATAATTCTGACGAGCGGTGGACAAAGCCTCCTGAGCATCAATAATATCCAGCATTATGCCTTCCCCAGCCTTGTATTTTTCCTGAGCAATAAAATAATCCTCCTCTGCCTGCTTTATGGCTGTTTCCGTAGAATTAAAGCGTTCCTCCGCTTCTCGCATACTGTTATAGTTTTTCCGCACAGACAAATCTATATCATTTTTATCCTTTTGCAGGGTAGCCTGGGCGATCTTTAGCTCTGTATTGGCAGCATCCACCTTGCCTGCTGTGACACCACTGTCAAAAATATTCCAGCTAACGCCAATGGAAGCGCTATATTCATGATTGTCCCCATCTGGCAGAACCTGCTTGTTCCAGCCCGCCCCTAATGACAAATCCACTGTAGGCAGATAGCCTGCCTTGGCATTTTTAACAGCCAATTCCTTTTGCTGCAGCTGATAGCTGTCAATCAAAAGCTCCTTTCGATTGGCCAAGGCAAAATCCACACAATCGCCTATACTGCCAGCAAAGGGAATATAGGCAAAATCATCTGTCAGCTCCAATGCCTCCTGACTATCCAAATACAAAAGATTTCTCAGGGTACTAAGATTGTTATCATAGGTATTCTTTCCCTTGATTAAATCCTGTCTGGCATTGGACAGCTCCACATCTGAACGAAGCACCTCTACCTTGGCCTTGCTGCCTGCGCTATAAAGCTGCTCCACATTTATCAGATGCTGTTGGTATTTATTAACTGTATCCTGATAGACACCTATTTTCTTTTGCGCCTCCAGCACATCATAATAGGCCTGAATTACAGCTAGCTGGGTAGTTTCCCATTTTCTTTCTGTTTGCAGCTTGGCTATATCCACATCCAGCTCACTGCTTTTAATATTGTTCTGATTCACGCCTCCAGAATAAATTGGCAGGGAAGCAGAAATCTTGTTATTGTTACTGTTATTCCAGCCAAGATTATTATTATCGGACCTGCCGAAGGTAGAACCAGCTATCCAGCTAATGCTGTTCTGACCTCTGGCCTGCCGCAAACCTGCCTTAGCCTTTTCCTCCCCTAGCTGAGTAATTAACACATCAGGGTTATTCTTCATGGCCATATCCACAGCCTCATCCAAGGACAGGGACATACAGTTGCCGGTAGGCATATATCCCAGCAGGCTTCCTGTCAGTAGCCAGGCCCCCAATATAAGCTTTGCTTTTTTCATAAAAACACCGTCCTTTAGGTGAAATTTTCCATTTTACCATACAAATTTACCTCTCTAGTTTATAATATCTTTCTTAAAATAGCATTAAAAATGTTGACTAAAAAGGTTAGTTTTAGAAAAAAAGAGCACATCTGCCCCAAGGCAAATATGCTCCCTACCTATATTTTAATTTTTCTAACGCACCATTTCCCCTACAGGAGGCATAAAAATATGATTGAAAAGCTGCACTGCATAGCTATCCGTTAAGCCTGCCACATAGTCCACCACTGTTTGCTGGAGGCCCCATTGCTTTTCTCTTTCTTTAAATTCCTCTGGCAAGCGGCTGCTATCCTCTATAAAGTATTTGTAAAGCTGTTCCAAGACAAATACTCCCTGCCATCTTTCCCGGGCCAAGGCCTCTGAATGATAGATATTCTTAAACATAAACTGGCGAAATACGTTCATGGCCTCTGTCAGCTGAGGTGAAAAAACAATATCTCCAGCTTTTTCAGATTGACAGATTACATCTGACACCATGTTAGTAATCATCTGAGAGGTTACTGTGCCAATATGGCTTTGCACCTGCTCTGGCAAATCACTTACGGACAAAAGGCCTGCCCGCATACTGTCATCAAAATCATGACAGAGATAGGCGATTCTATCTGCCCAATGTACAATCCTTCCCTCCATAGTATAGGGCAGTACCGCCCCACTGTGATGAAGTATTCCATCCTGCACCTCCTGAGTCAGATTCAAGCCTTGACCATTTTTCTCCAAATATTTTAGCACTCTCAGACTTTGCTCATTATGGGCAAAATGATTGCACAGCTTATTAAGAGCCGATTCCCCAGAATGACCAAAGGGCGTGTGACCTACGTCATGGCCCAAGGCTATGGCTTCCGTCAAATCCTCATTCAGACTAAGACCTCTGGCAATGGTTCGGCCAATCTGAGCTACTTCCAGACTATGGGTCATTCTAGTACGGTAGTGATCCCCGGAGACAATAAAAACCTGTGTCTTATGCTTAAGGCGGCGAAATGCTTTGGAATGTAGGATTCTATCCCGATCTCTTTGGAATTTGGTGCGAAATGGACACTCCTCCTGCTGCTTATCCCTTTCAGCCTCACGGCTCTTAGCCGCCAAAGGAGACAGCAAAAGATATTCCTGATCCTCAACCCGTTCTCTAACCAGCACAACCGCCACCTACCTTTCTTATTTGCTCTCAATTTTCCTACGTACATTATAACCTCTACATTATTCAAAGAAAATGATTTTTTCATTTTCTTTCAATGGGATTTCGACGAGGGTGGAGATATTAGCTCCCCCCTGTCATTAGCACAGCTTCCCGCCACCTATAGCGGTGGGGGACATCGGACACCTCGTTATAGCAAAATCCAACAAAAAAATCATTGTGACATAAAAATTTTGATTTGCCGAGCTAAATGCTAATCTTAGCAATGGCATACATATACGATTTCTGTAGGCATGACATATACCCTTACAGGCACGCTCGCGCTATATTGATGTGCAAACCTATATTATTAATGGCGATATGGGAGTACCCTTTCAGGCACGCTCTCGCTACTTTTCTCGCCTAGCGGTACTAAAGCTCTCATGAGGCAATTCGTGGCTGACGCCCCGAAAGCTCATGAATCGCTAAGTACCGAAGCGCGAAGAGTACCTGTGCAGGGTACTTCCATACCGCTCATTAGTGTATTCATTGTATCTTCCTGCTTTGGCACAATTTGGGACGACATATTTTTTACGAAGATAGCAGGATTATGGGGATTGATAGTATCGATAAGCCTTGATGATTCGACAACAGCCGGAGGGGCATGACACTTTTGCGTCGGGAGACTCTTGCTTTTGCGTAGCAAAAGTGGCCCCGGTGGCACTCTCTACCGTTACGGCCTATGTGAAATGGCTCAGCGACAAGCGGTACTGGTACGTAAGGATAAATTATCAGATAGGGCCATTAAGTCGGACAGAGCAAAAGTCGTTATGACCGCAGGCTGTATTTCGAGAATCCACTGACATAACGACTTTCAGTTACAATATTTGAGTAGATAGGCAATTCGGCAAATCAAAATTTTTAATCCTGGAAGCCAAAGTCTTTCAAAATATTATCTCTATTGCGCCAGTCTTTCTTTACCTTAACCCACAAATCCAAAAAGACCTTGCACCCCAAAAGCATCTGAATATCTGCTCTGGACTGAGCTCCGATTTCTTTCAACAAAGAACCTCGCTTGCCAATAACAATACCCTTTTGAGATTCCCGCTCCACATAGATAGTAGCCCGGACATACATATCCCCGTTGTCTCTAGCCTTCATCTCCTCAATATCCACAGCAATAGCATGAGGGATTTCCTCTCTAGTCAGCAACAGGGCCTTCTCCCGTATCAGCTCCGCCACAATCAAACGCTCTGGCTGATCTGTCACCATATCATCTGGATAATACTGCGGACCTTTAGGCAAATGCTTCTTTATCTCTGTCAGCAGTCCCTCCAGATTATTTTCCTCCTTGGCAGAAATAGGCACCGTAGCCGCAAAATGATATTTTCCATTGTAGCTGGTAATAATAGGCAGCAGCTGCTCCTTGTCCTCCAGCAAATCCAGCTTATTAATGGCCAACACTACAGGCTTGTTAGTAGCCTGCAAACGCTCCAGAATATACTGCTCCCCAGGACCAAATTTCTCCGTAGCATCTACCACAAAAATAATGGCATCCACTTCCTTCAAGGTTCCCTCTGCAGCCTTCACCATATATTCTCCCAGCTTATGCTTTGGCTTATGAATACCAGGCGTATCCAAAAATACCATCTGGGCATCCTGCTGAGTCAGCACACACATAATACGAGTGCGGGTAGTCTGAGGCTTATCAGACATAATGGCAATTTTCTGGCCAATCAGACTGTTAATCAAGGTAGACTTGCCTACATTTGGCCGGCCAATTACAGCCACAAAGCCAGATTTGTGAGTTTTGGGATCAATCTGGAATCTTGGCTCTGGTATCATATCTTCCAGCTTGATTTCCTTTCCCTTTGACATGGCAATCTGGGGCTCCTGAGCCAAAGGCAGAATCATGCCCTTGCCATCTCTGAAAATCCCCAGCTTACCCATAATGTAGCGCTGTTCCTCCTCCATTTCCATTCGCTCTTCCTCTTCCATATGGTCATACCCCAGAAGATGCAGCATACCGTGAATGGTCAAAAAGGACAGCTCCCGTTCCATGCTATGTCCATATTCCTGAGACTGAGCCCAGGCTCTCTCCAAGGAAATAATAATATCTCCCAGCACCTCGGTTTCCGGCCCATCCTCAATCTCTGGCTCCTCACTGTCCACAAAGGCAAAGGAAAGCACATCTGTAGGCCTATCCAACCCCCGATACTCCTTATTCATCTGATGAATATACTCATCATTGGTCAGAGTAATGCTAACCTCGGAATTTTCCACATCATAAAGAGGCCCCGTAATCTCCACTGCCCGCTTGACGATTTTTTCCAATTCCTCCAAGGTACCCATTTCCTCAGATACCTGCAGATTTTCCGGCTCTCGGCCAATAATAATTTCCATACTTTATTCTGTCTCTCCCTTTCGCTTATTATTTATAGCAATTTCCTTTTTATGTTCAATCTTTTGCTTCTGCTCATAGGCATCATAGGCTTGAACAATTCTAGTCACCACATCATGACGAATAACATCCATAGCCTCCAGCCGTACCACGCCAATTCCCTTGACGCCATCCAGAATCTTGGTAGCCTCTACCAGCCCAGAAGTAACCCCTCGTGGCAAATCAATCTGTCCCGGATCGCCTGTTACCACCATACGGGAGCCAAAGCCCAATCTGGTAAGGAACATCTTCATCTGCTTATCCGTGGTATTCTGAGCCTCATCCAGGATAACAAAGGCATTTTCCAAGGTACGCCCACGCATATAAGCCAAAGGAGCTACCTCGATTACCCCCTTGGTCATAAGCTTGGCAAATACATCCTGCCCCAGAATATCCTGCAAGGCATCATAGAGAGGCCGTAGATAAGGATCCACCTTTTCCTGCAAATCTCCCGGCAAAAACCCCAGCTTTTCGCCAGCCTCTACAGCAGGGCGGGTGAGAATCAGCTTTTCCACCTCTCGGTTGCGAAGAGCCGCACAGGCCAGCACCACAGCCAAATAGGTTTTACCTGTTCCTGCCGGCCCCACCCCAAAGGTAATAAAGTTGTGTCGGATAGTATCCACATATATACGCTGACCCAAGGTCTTGGGACGTACATGACGGCCTCTGGAAGTCACCATAATGGTATCACTAAAGAGATTGTGAAGAGCCTCGCCCTTGCCGCCCTTAACCAGCCCTACGCTATAGCGTACCTCATGCATGGTAATAGTGGTACCCTGACGATGAAGATACTGCAGCTCCCGTAGGATTTTGGCAGCTGGCTGTACCTGATCCGCCTCGCCGCTGATACTAATGGCATCCCCCCTACTGATAAAACGAGCATCAAAATTGTCCATCAATACCCGAACATATTCATCCCGCTCTCCCAGCAGAGCCTGAGCCTCCTGTCTATCCTGAAATTCAATAATTTCCTCTAATACCTCTCGCAATAAAGCAACCTCGTTTCTATTCCACACTTAACTAATCTGCCGTATAAATTCCAGCGATTTTAACGGTTTTTCAAATATATGATGTAAATATCCCAACAGCAAGGCCTCTGCTGCCAAAAGAGTCTTGCCCTTGACAATCAAAGCCGGAGGATTTTGCCAATCCAGCTGTAAAAGCTGTACTATCAGCTGTCTAAGCTCCTGGGGATATTCCCCCTGAGGCCCATAACCATGAAGGCTGCATTCTGAGCAAAGCCCTCCACCAGCCTCAAAGGAAAAGGTGCCATCTCCCTCCAGCCTTTTGCCACATTCGGCACAATATTGATAGCCTAGCTGCATACCAGAAAACTCCAACAGCTGATAGGCCGCAGCTAAAGCAGCAATCCGAGGATTTCGCTCCCCAAAGGCAGCAAATATTTCTAACAGCCTGTTGTACATATCCTTTTGGGGAAAATTTTCTATGGCCAGCTGGCTAGCTGTTTCCGCTACAAAGGCCCCATAGGCCATAGCGGTAAAATCAGTGCTCATTATCCGATAGCTGTGCAAAAGGCTGCAGCCCCGAATGGTGTCCAGCTTGTCACCCTGCTTCAACTGAATCTCCACCTGATTAAACATCTGGAGAGAACCTGCCAAGGCGCTTTTGGTACGGCGGCAGCCAAAGGCGGCAGCCTTAATAAGCCCCTGTTGTGGAGATAAAAGGGTTATGATTTTGTCTGCCTCCCCCCAATTCCTAATTCCCAAAATCAGGGCCTCAGTTGAATATTGTCCCATAGAAAATCTCACTTTTTATAAAAAACAGCTATTTTTCCCATAGCTCATCTAAAAATAGTCACATATAGATTATTTTACATCAATATGCCCCAAAAACAAAATTTTTTTGCTAAAAAGCCATCAGCTGACAAGAAAAGCCCTGTCATACCGATGGCTTCATCAATCAATATTCCTTTTTCAGACAGCAATTTTTGTATTTTTTGCCACTACCACAAGGACATGGCTCATTACGACCAATCTTACGGCCTGTCCTTACCACAGACTGATGAGGCATATTGGCTGCTTCCTCAGGAGTATATCCCTTTAGCACCCACTGAGGCAAGGTATTATTATAGTCGCCAATCAGAGCCACCAATTCATCTGCCTCTGCCCTGTTCTCCATTACCAGATCATGGTCCTTGAGGAAGCCCATAATTTCCTTCATGCCATAACCATTCTGAAGAATCATATTAATGCTGTTGACAGCCTCCGCTGCCTGCAGCACATCCAGCTGTTTTTGCTTCATAAAATACTGAGCCAAAGCCCGATAGGCTTCTGTGGACTCAATATAGCTTTCCTGCCCTGCATCAAACAGCTTATCATAAGGAAAATCAGCATAGTTCACCATGCCCCGCTGTCTCTGAGCGGCCTGGAGAGCCTCTGGATTCATTACTGACTCATGCATCAAATCCTTTTCCGTAGTTACCACCTGGGGATACCAACAGCCACCATTGAAAATAATGCCCATAAAATCAGCAAAATCCAATTCACCGTCAATCTGGTCGCAAACCTTCTGATAGAGCTGGTCATAGTCAATAATGCCATAGTAATAAACCATGCCTGCCGCCAGACGCATAACCTCTGTATTGAGGTTTACGGCATCAGCATAGGCAGCATTATTGATTTTCTCATATTCAGCCTGAATCTCCTCTGGCATATACCAAAGCATTTCTCCGTCCTGCAGGCCACAGTACAGCACGCCTACTCCTCGGAGATAATCCAGACGGTAGTCCTCCTGCTGCAAATCCTTTAACAGGCCTTTATGCTGACAGGCATAGTCAAAAATATCCTTCTGCTCCTGAAAGGCACTAACAAACCAACGCCCCACAAAATTTACTACCTCTGGCTCTATAGCCGCCACCATATCTGCCTTCTTAGTACGATTCAGATTTCCCATAGGAAGATTCAGATTATACTGAATATCCTCCAGCTCCTGCTTGGTCAAAGCCAGCAAAGCGTCCTGAAGGCTCAGATTCTCTGGCAGCTTATGACGGCGCAGTGCCTTCATTCGCTCTTTTCTCTGCTCCTCCATCAGCTGATTGTATTCAGCCTCAGAAAAGGTAAAATCTCTTTCCGTCTCAATTGTCTTTCCGTTTATTTCAGCCATTTTAGTTAACTCCATATTTTAATATTTTTACACAAGCTCTGCCTTATGCTCAGTCATGCCCTTAATACAGCAAGCCATAACATCCCCTAGGTCCATGCCCAAATCTGCTACGCCGTTTTTAATAATCTCACGATTACATTTAGCCGCAAATTTCTTGTCCTTGAATTTTTTCTTCAGACTTTTTACCTCCATGCCTTCCATCCCTTCTGGACGCATCAAAGAATAGGCATGAATAATTCCAGTCAGCTCATCCACCGCAAACAAGGATTTTTGCAAATTGCTGGATGGCTGCACTTCCTCACTACAAATGCCATAGCCATGAGCAATGATATTTTCCATATCTTCCTCATCCACTGGCTCATTGGTCAAAAGCTCCCGGACATGATGGCAATGCTCCTGGGGAAATTTTTCAAAATCCACATCATGAAGATAGCCAATAGCCTCCCAGTAAGCTTTGTCCTCCCCAAAATGCTCTGCCATAGCTCCCATAGCTGCGCTTACGGCTGCTGCATGAACAAAAAGATGCTGTTCCGTCGTATGCTTAGACAAAATCTCTTTGGCCTGTGCCAATGTCAACATACTCATAATATTCTTCCCTTCCAAATTATGTTTGCGTTTATTATACCTTTCCATAAAGCTAATTGCAAATTTTAGATTGTACCTATGCTGAACACACAAAAAGAAGCATACCAGCCTTATAGTACTCGCATGCTCCCTAATTCAAAATACTCTTGCAATCATATAACTATTATCCCTCTATTGCTAGAGACTTAAAATCATAAATTCTGATTTGCCGAGTTGCCTATCTCCATAAATATTGGAAATGAAAGTCGTTATGTCAGTGGTTTCTCGAAATACAGCCTGCGGTCATAACGACTTTTGCTCTGTCCGACTTAATGG
>OLFV01000582.1_pt1 | contig 42183 bp, 32 predicted proteins | sample 1605551 | NCBI WGS metagenome assembly OLFV01 (sample SAMEA3888922, study PRJEB22519) | human gut metagenome | biome: human gut; feature: human-associated habitat; material: faeces | place: Denmark | collected 2011 | reverse complement strand
CCCGCATCTTTCTCTCCCGGAGAGAAAGATGCGGGGGTTTCTGTTGCGGAGGCGCCGGCGTGCTTCCGTCCCGGAAAAAGACGGTGCGGGGATTGAGTTTTTTAATTTATGGCCGATAGAATATGGAGAAATCTGTTTGACTTTGTCGGGGAGAGGCGTCGAGAGGCTCCCCTGACCGTGGTTCGGACAAAGCCGCATGTCCGTTGCAGCAGCCTTTTTCCACGGCAGAGCGAACATGGTGAAGAACTTGACACTCTTTGTGACGGTCATATAATCGGAACAATTCTTGTTTGGGGGGATGTCATGTCTGTCGGAATGCGTCATTTTGCCATTGTGGGGCTTGCCATGGCCCTGCTGATTGCCGGAATGCTTGTGCCATCACGGGAAATTGCGCTGGTGTGCGGGGCGGGAGCCCTGGTATGCATGCTTCTTGCCGTTATCATCGTGCGGACGGGGGTCAGCATGCCTCTGGCGAGCCTAGCCGCCTGGCGGAAAAGGGACTCCGACACAGGTGAGCTTTCGTCCGTTCCGGAGAACCTCGGGCGTGATTTTGCGGAACTGGGCGCTGTCATGGAAAGTTCGCTGCGGGAGTGTGTCGGATTGCGCGCAGCATGTGAGCAGGAGCGTACTCGCGCCGAAACGGCTGAACAGGCTCAGGAACGTAACAGGGAAGAACTGGCCGCATTGCGGGAACAGATCGGGAAGGACGCAGAACTGAGACATTCCATGGCGGACAAGGTTCAGACGCTGTTTTCCCTGTACTGGTCTCTGGTGCATCCTCTTGCCAAGCTGGTGGGATGCATCGCGCAGGGCGTGGAAGAGCAGCGCTTTCGTCTGGATGAGACAAGCGGGGCGATGTCGCATATCACCGATAATGTGGAGCATATTGCCGGCAGTGCGAATACCGCTTCGGAACAGGCGCAGGGGTCGCGTGACGTGGCCATCTCCGGAGCCCGGGAACTGCGCGTGGCCGTGGATTCCATAGATGAAGTCAAGGAGCGCACGCTGACCCTGAAAGATGCCATGAACAGCCTGGGACAGAAGGCCGAGGCCATCGGGCAGGTGGTGGGCTTCATTAATGATGTTGCCGATCAGACCAATCTGCTGGCTCTGAACGCCGCCATCGAGGCTGCCCGCGCCGGGGAAGCCGGGCGCGGATTCGCCGTGGTGGCGGACGAAGTGCGGAATCTGGCGGAAAAAACCATGCAGGCGACCAAGGAAGTAACCGAAGCTGTTTCCAGTATCCAGCGCCAGACGCAGGAAACCATTGCCGCTGTGGACAGTTCCGCCGAGCAGACAGTGCGGAGCGCGGAAAGGGCGAGTTCCGCAGGGACTTCCATGGAAGCCATAGTGCAGAATATGGAGCGGGCCGCGCAGCAGTTGGAACAGATTGCCCACGCGACGGTTGAGCAGTCTCGCAGCAGTCAGGATACCAATGAGTCGCTGTCCGTCATCAGAGGGGTGGCGCTGGAAACTTCAAGTCATATGGAGAATTTTACGGCAACACTGGTGAAGCTGACAGGTTCGCTGGAAGATCTTGGTGCTGTCGCCATTGCCCTGAAAAATGGAGAACATATACAAAGCCCCGCCGGTGATGTGGTTCAATGGACGGATTCTCTTTCAACGGGAATTTCTCTGATTGACGAGCAGCACAAGATGCTGCTGAACTATATAAATAATCTGTATCATGCCATGCAGCGCGGGGTGACGGATGATATTCTCCTGAATATTCTGGATGTACTGCATGACTATACCGTATCCCATTTCAGCACGGAAGAGCAATTCTTCCTGCATTCTGATTACAAGGATTCGGAAAAGCATCGTGAGATTCACCGCAAGTTTACGTCCAGGATTGCGGAGTTTCGTGATAACATGAAAAACGGTTCCGCACAGGTCAGCATGGAACTGCTGAATTTTCTCAGGGATTGGCTGATTCATCATATCCAGGGAACTGATCACCAGTATGTGGACAGCGTGCAGCGGGCTCTGCGCGAGGAACAGCGGGCCTAGAGCATTTCGCCATTGAAATGTTCTACGGAGTCGAGCAGGGCGAGCCTCCGGCGGAGGCGTGAAACCTGCGGGCCAGAACACAGGGCCTGGTCGGCAGATATGTTCGAAAGCAACACGCTCTGGTGAGAGCGTGTTGCGTCTGAAAAAATCTCTGCCGTCAGAAAAACTGATCGGTTCCAGAGAAGAAAGCTCCCCGTTTTCTCACAGGAAAACGGGGAGCTTTCTTCATCAACTGCTTCCGCGGCGAACGGAGCGAGACTCTATCCGCAAGGGGATCAGATACCTTTGACCGCAACATGCAGATTCACCACGCCGAATGTCAGGCTGGTGCATCTGACAAAAGGAAAGCCCGCTTCCCGGAGTTCTTCGCTGAAGTCGGCAGGACGGGGAAAGTTTTCCACCGTGTCGGCAAGGTAGGCATAGGCTTCGGGGTAACTGCAGATCAACCCTGCGAGGCGGGGCATGATCACATGCAGATACCAGTGGTAGAAGGGACCGAACAGGGGCGTTTCCACCGGGGCGAATTCAAGGACGCAGGCTCGTCCGCCCGGGACGAGCACGCGGTGCATTTCCTTCAGCGCGTCTGCACGCGGACGTACGTTGCGGATGCCGAAGGCCATGGTCACGGCGTCGAACGAGGCATCAGGCAGGGGGAGGCATCGAGCGTCGGCCACCAGGGGAGAGATGCGCTCTTTCAGAGGGCCTTTTGCCTTGCGTTCCATGCCGAAATCCAGCATGGGACCGCAGATGTCGGCCGCCACAACGCTGAGCCCGGGATGGCGTCGGCACAGGGCGATGCTTACGTCCAGGGTTCCGGCGGCAAGATCCAGCACCCTGCGCGTGGGGCCGGGCACTATGGCACGGACGAGATGGCGCCGCCACCAGAAATCCAGCCCCAGGCTGAATGCATGATTTTGCAGATCATACCACGGCGTCAGGCGGCCGAACATATCACTGACGGCCCGGGTATGGGCGTCGGCGGAATCTGCATCTGCGTCCGGGGAGTTCTGGTTCTCCGGAGAAAAGATATCCCTGTTCTCCTCCAGGGGAGGCGTGGTTTCAGACGCGGCAGAATCTGGCAGGAGCTTCTTGCGTTCGCTCATCGGTTGTCGTCCTTAAGGTATGAGATCGGAAGTCCGCCGGGTCTGGCGCCGCGTCCCGGCCCTGGAGGGCGCGCCTTCGCATCCGCCATGCAGCCTGAGGGCATCGGCTCGCGGACATGCCCGGTTGAAAAAATGCTCTGCGGAGTCGGGCAGGGCGAGACTCATCTCCGCTCTCCTTATCCGCAGGCGTTACGCGCTGACGGCCGTGCGCCGCGAAACCGGAGCAGCCGCAATTCACCTGCGGCGTCAGGCTCCGGTGGAGGCGTGAAACCTGCGAGACGGAACACGGGAGCTGGCCGGAAGATATTTTCAAATGCAAAACGCTCTAGTTCAGTCCCTGCTGCTGAAGGCGTTTTCCGCCTTCCAGCATGGTATCCAGTACAACCCTGTACAGGGCAGGGAAAATTTCACCGAAATTGGCGGGAGAAAGCCGCTGTGTTTCGATGAACTTGACGGCGATTTCCTTGCTGACCTGCAGGGCCTCTTTTTCCATTCTGTCCATGCGGACTCCTCAGCAGCCGGCGCGTGCCGGGACATGTTCCGTCGCCAAACGGCGACAAGAACGGAAGATATTGAAAAACCCGCCGGGGGGAATGGCCCCGGCCACCATGGCAGGGAACCGGGCGGGTTAAAGAGAAAGGAACGGAGCCCCTCCCTCTTTGTTTTCAGAAGAGTTCCTTCAGCAGGTCTTCTCCCTGCTGGAGGGCCGGCTTGGGGCCACCCTTGGGGGCGACGGTCGTACCGGTGTCGGGAGCAGTGCCGGCCATGAACGGCAGGGTAATGCCTTCCACATTGAAGGTCACAATGCCGGGGGGCATGGTGAAATCATCCGGCGGATATGCCTCCAGAGCCTTTTTCGCATAGTAGACGTAAATGGGAAGCGCCGCGCCGGTGCCGGTTTCACCGCGTCCCATGGGCTGCACCTGATCATAGCCGATGTAGGTTCCGGTGACCAGATGCGGAGTGACGGCAAGGAACCACGCATCGGTTTCCCCGTTGGTGGTTCCGGTTTTCGCGCCCAGAGGACGCTTGAAGACATTGGCCCTGCTCGCCGTGCCGTACTGCACCACGCCCTTGAGCAGACAGGCCATGATATAGGCATTCTGCGGAGAGATTGCCTGCACATATTCCGGTTGCGTCTCGTAGATGGTATTGCCCCATGAACCCTGGATGCTCTGGATCAGGCGGGGTTTGACAAGCCTGCCTCCGTTGGCGAAGGCGGTGTACGCGCGAGTCATGGCCAGCGGGGTGACCTCTCCCGCGCCGAGGCTCAGGGCAAGCACGGGAGGAAGGGAGTCGGGAAGTCCCAGAGCCAGTGCCCGATCCAGCATGGCCTGTACGCCGATGCTCTGCGCCACGCGGATGGAGCAGAGATTCCGCGAGCGGGCCAGCGCCCGGTTGAGGCGCATGGGACCTTCAAAACCACCTTCAAAATTGCGCGGCCGCCAGGGTTCGTTGCTCATTTCATTGATCAGCAGGATAGGCGCATCCAGAATAATCGAACCGGCAGTGAAACCATGATCCAGCGCGGCAGAGTACAGGATGGGCTTGAATGAGGAACCGGGCTGACGCATGGCCTGCGTGGCGCGGTTGAACTGACTGCCCTCGTAGCCGAAAGAGTAGCCTCCTACCATGGCGACCACATCGCCTGTTTCCGGTTCAATGGAAACCATGGCTCCCTGAATGTCGGGGTACTGCTGAAGTTTGAGCGGAATGACCGTGTCCGTGGTGACCGCCCCCAGAGAGAACGCCTTTTTGCCCTTGACCGGGGCGGGGGCGGCCAGGGAAACCCATACCACGTCGCCCGGCTCCAGCACCTTGCGCGCGTCGCTGACGACCACGGCTGTCACGCTGCCTGCAGCGTACTTGTTCGGTTTGCGGGCCCAGCCCATGTCACGCAGCGAGATGACCCCCCTGTAACCCGAACCGAGGGAAAGCTCCGCGCTTTTCTGCGTAACCGTATTCACCAGAGCCTTGACCCATGCATCGTTTTCCAGCTTGGCGGGCATGAATTCCTGTTTGGCAAGGAAGGCTTCGAACTGCGGCGGCGTCAGCTTTTCGATGGGACCGCGCCAGCCATGACGCTTGGTGGCATCTTCCAGCCCATGACGCAGGGCTTCGTCCGCGGCCATCTGCTGGACCGGATCCATGCTGGTGTGCACGGTAAGACCCATCTCATACACGACATCTTCGCCGTACAGTCCGAAATCAAAACCATAAAGGCGGGAATTTTCCTCATTGAAAAGCTCAATGAGTTCCCGCCGCACTTCCTCAAGATACCAGCCGCCCTCCCGGCCCATGCCCGAAGGCATGCTCTTGTATTCCAGTTGTTCGTAAATGGCCCTGTCATACTGGCCGTCGTCGATCCAGCCCAGATCGCGCATGCGGCGGAGCACCTGCTTCTGGCGGGCCTGCGCGGCCTCGGGATGGCGGTAGGGGTTATAGGTGGAGGGAGCCTGCGGCAGAGCGGCCAGCAGGGCGGATTCGGCCAGAGTCAGGTCTTTGGCGTGCTTGGCAAAATAGGTTCGGGCTGCCGCTTCGACTCCGTAGGAATTGTTGCCGAGAAAAATCTGGTTGAGATACAGGGTCAGGATTTCATCCTTGCTCAGCTGCTTTTCCAGACGATAGGCGAGGATGATTTCCTTGATTTTGCGCTCGTAGCTCTTTTCCGGCGTGAGCATGAGGCGTTTGACAACCTGCTGGGTGATGGTGCTGCCGCCGCTCGTTTTTTCTCCGGATTTCAGATTGGTGAGCATGGCCCGTACTATAGCCTTGAGATCCACGCCGGGGTGCTTGTAGAACTCGTCATCCTCAATGGCGAGAAAGGCCTTGGGCAGCCAGGGCGACATTTCTTCCTGCGTTACGAGAAAGCGTCGTTCCCGATAGAACTGGCCGATCAGACTTCCATCCCGGGCAAGAACATTGGTGACGAGCGGCGGGCGGTAGTCCGCGATTTTGCTGAAACTCGGCAGGTCATTGCTGGCCCACAGGTAGACGGCTCCCACAGCTCCGCACCCGAACAGTCCGCCCATCAGGGATGCGCACAGCAGAAAGCGCAGAACACGGCGTTTTTTGCGGGGGCGGGAGGAACCGGAAGGCTGAGGCCCTCCCGTCTGCTGCCCGGCGGAGCCGGATGGGGCTTCCGTGCCCGGCAAATCCAAAGTGAGCCTGTCAAGCTGGTCGTGATGCTGTTCTTTGTCTTGCATGGTATGTCAGAGGCCGCAACGGCCGTTTGCGCTCTTTCCGGAGCGGAGGTTCACAGTTTTTGAAACCGGCCGCATGGCAGGGACGCCGCATCTGCCGGGATGAGGATACGGAAACGGAAAAGGCCGCGCGGAGGAGAGCGCGGAAGTGCCCGCCGGACTGCGGAACGCCGTATTCACGACGTCAACTGCCCAGCAGGCGGGCCAGAATTTCATTGACTACGGCGGGGTTGGCCTTGCCGCGCATTTCGCGCATCACCTGACCGACAAAAAAGCTTATCAGTTTGGTTTTGCCTCCCCTGTAGGCTTCCGCTTCAGCGGGATTGGCTTCCACCACCTTTCTGACCGCCGCCTCGATTGCGCCGCTGTCCGATACCTGGCCAAGCCCGTGGGTTTTGACATAGTCTTCGGGCATAACGCCGCCCCGCATGAGTTCAGGGAAGATTTCTGTTCCGATCTTGGCGCTGATCAGTCCGGAATCGATGATCCTTGCCAGTTCGGCCAGCGCCTCGGGCGAAAGTTTCAGCCCTGCGCTGTCCAGCCCCTGTTCGTTGATCTGCCGGAGCAGAGGGCCAAGCATGAGATTGGCTATCTTGCGGGATTCAGGGTAGAGGCTGACCGCGTTTTCAAACAGCGCCGCAAGATGCGGATCGGCGGCAAGCAGGACGGCGTCGGCTTCCGGGAGCTTCCACTCTTTCATGAAACGGGCCAGACGCGCCTGGGGCAGTTCAGGCTGCGTTTCTTTCCAGCCGGCGAGTTCCTCCTTGCTGATATCCACAGGCACCAGGTCCGGATCGGGAAAATAGCGGTAGTCCTGCGCATCTTCCTTGCCGCGCATGGCCAGAGTGATGTTCCGGGCGGCATCGTACAGGCGGGTTTCCTGCACCACCTTTTCTCCGTCTTCCAGCAGATCGCTCTGGCGCGAAATCTCGTATTCTATGGCCTTCTGCACATGGCGGAACGAATTGAGATTCTTCAGCTCGGTACGCGTGCCCAGCGTCCTGCTGCCGCGGGGCCGTATGGACACATTGGCGTCGCAGCGGAAACTGCCTTCCTCCATGTTGCCGTTGCTGATGCCGAGGCTCACCACCATGGCGTGCAGAGCCTTCAGGTAAGCTACGGCTTCCTCGGCGCTGGACATGTCCGGGTCACTCACGATTTCAATCAGCGGCGTCCCCGCCCGGTTAAGATCCACAAGGCTGATGCGTTCGCCCTGAGGATGAATGTTCTTGCCCGCGTCGTCTTCCATGTGGATGCGGGTAATCCCGATCCGCTTGCTTTTTCCGGCCACGGAGATGTCCAGCCGGCCGTGTTCGCACAGAGGCTCCTCAAACTGGGAGATCTGATAATCCTTGGGCATGTCGGGGTAGAAATAGTTTTTGCGGGCGAAACGGGAGTGGCGGTTAATCTCCGCGTCGACGGCCAGCGCCATGCGGGCGGCATATTCCACCGCCTTGCGGTTCAGCGAGGGCAGCACGCCCGGCATGCCGGCGCATATTTCACAGACGTTGGTGTTGGGCGCGTCGCCGAAAGAGTTGGGGCAGGAGCAGAACAGCTTGCTTTCGGTGGCGAGATGCACATGAACCTCAAGCCCGATGACGGCTTCATAATCCGACATGAAATACTCCGGAAAGGCGGCATGCCCGCGGGGTCTGCCGCGAATTGCGGCGCAAGGCCGTGATGGCGCGAAAAGAGGAAAATAGCATGATTTGAATCAGGGCTCAACCCATTGAGGCATGCCGGAACCCCGCGGTTATGTCAGGGCTGCGCCTCGTCAGCATATTCGGGTGGAGCGTAGCTGCCCGGGCCGGGCAGGATGAAGCCGCGCTGTCCCAGACGCCGCAGATACCAGCGCGGATCGCGTACGAGCAGAGGCATCTTGTCTGTTTCGCCGCGTATCAGCAGGTCGTCTCCCGGCGCGGCCGGAAGGTGTTCCTGTCCGTCAATGGTGACGAAAACCTGATCCGCGCTCTGCACGGTTCTGAGGCGGATGCAGGCGGAAGAGGGCAGAACGAGAGGGGGAAAGGCCCCGGCAAAGGGGCAGACCGGTGTGATCATGACGGCGTTCAGCGAGGGAAACACCAGCGGGCCGCCTGCCGAGGCGGCATATGCCGTGGAGCCGAGGGCTGTGGAAACGATGATGCCGTCACAGCGCAGGCGGCTCATGAAAATGTCGTCCACGAACAGATCCAGCGTTACCGCGCGCGCTACGCTGCCGCGCGCGAATACCACATCGTTGACGGCCCATCCGCTGCCGCCTTGCGCGCCGGATTTCCGGACGAGCGCCCAGTGCAGGGCGTTGTGTCCCTGAATTGAAAATTCGCCGTCCATCAGGGCCTGAAGGTGGGGTTTCCAGTTTTCCGAGGAAATTTCCGTCAGGAAGCCCACCTTGCCGAAGTTGACGCCCAGCAGGGGAATGGCGCACGGCTGGAGTGCCCGGCCCACACCCAGCATGGTGCCGTCACCGCCCAGAATCAGGGCCGCGTCCATCCCTCTCGCATGCGCTGCGTCAAAGGGCTGCAGGGGAATACCTCCCTCATCCGGCGGGGGGGCGGATGCGGCGGAGGGGACAAGACATGAGGAAACTCCCCGTTCCCTCAGCCACGCGGAGATTTCCTCTGCTTCACGCATGGCTTCCGCGTTGTGAGCCTTGACCACAATAAGGAGAGAACGGGGTATGAACTGCATGAAAGTAAAATAAACCAGAACGTCGCACAGGGCAACCGGGTCACTGCATCTTCGTATCGGGTGTTTCTTTCCGCTCCTGAAGGCTGGTCGATATTGCCAGGAACCAGGCTTTGGGCTATCAGTTTCGGAACATTCCATCCGGGTCGGCGGAGCACGGGCGTTTTTTCGTGAACTGCCGGTGTTGCCGTCCTGAATTTTCCGGACAGTTCCGAAATGGAAGCGGCCTGGAGCATTTCGCTCATGAAATGCGCTGCTTCAGTCGAGCAGGGCGAGACTGAAGCAGCGACATCGGAGCAGCCGCAATTGACTTGCGGCGTCAGGCTCCGATGGAGGCGTGAAGCCTGCGGGCCGGAACATGGGGTCCCGGCCGGCAGATATTTTCAATAGCAAGACGCTCTTGGGGATGCGCAAGGCGCGCGGGCCGGATACAGGATCTCGAGCCGCTGAAATTTTCAGGCGCCGGGTCCGCATGAGGCGGCAGTTCGCCGGGGAGCGGCCGAGTGAATCCGGATCGCCCGCTCCATGTCGGGCATGATGGGAAACGGAGGTTCCGGTTGAGCGCAGCACTGACGGTAATTCGTGAGCATGCGGAAGAAGGGGCGAAACTTCGCCTGTCGTTTTTTGAAAACAATGCGGAGCGTGTTGACGCCGTCGCGCTGGCCCTTGCCCGCTGTCTTGCAAAAGGCGGAAAGGTGCTGATTTGCGGCAACGGCGGCAGCGCGGCGGATGCCCAGCACATGAGCGGCGAATTTCTCGGGCGCTTTGTGATGGAGCGCCCCTCCCTGCCGGCGGTGGCGCTTTCCGTGGACAGTTCCACACTTACCGCGGTGGGCAACGACTACGGCTTTGACGACGTGTTTGCCCGGCAGGTGCAAGGCCTGGGCCGGGCGGGTGACGCGCTGGTGGCGTTTTCCACTTCGGGGAAGAGTTCCAACATTATCCGGGCCCTTGAGGCCGCACGGAGCGTGGGTATGCTGACGGTGGGACTGACCGGCAGGGGCGGAGGACTCATGCCGCCCCTGTGCGATTATCTGCTGGATGTGCCCTGTCCGAAGACGCCGCTGATTCAGGAAATTCACGAAGCCTGCCTGCATCTTGTCTGCGGGCTGGTGGATCATTATCTTTTCAGGGAGCCGGCCGCATTGCGCGGCGCGTCAGATTGACGGCGCGACATCCTCCGGCGGAAGATACGGAAATCAGTCCCGGATATGCTCGAAGACGTTCCGGCTGTCTGATTTTCCGATGCTGTCCGAATCTTCCGGAGCCCCTTCGTCGTGCGGTGGAATAAAACTGCGGACCGGAATACAGGGTTCCGGCCGGCGACATGTGCAATCGCAAAACGCTCCAGGGAGCGAGTTATGCCTATTTTCGAGTACCATTGCAAAAGCTGCATGCGGGAATTTGAAGAAGTCGTGTTCGATGACAGCCTTCCCGTGTGCCCGTACTGTCATTCCGCCAATACAGAAAAGATGATGTCCCGGCCGTGCCGTTGCTGCGCGTCGGGAGGCTCATCCTCAGGAGGCGCATCTTCCGGCGGCGGGTGTGCGGGCTGTTCCGGCGGGTCCTGCGCCTCGTGCGGGCACTGACTCCGGCCGGGCCGCGCTTGCGGAACTCCCGGCGGACAAGCCCGTCAACCGAAAACTTTAAAACACTGCCGTCGTAAAAGGCTTGGGGATGTCTTCCGGCATCCTGTGGAAAACGCATGAAAAAACTTGTCATAGCAACCAGGGGCAGCGCGCTGGCCCTGTGGCAGGCCAATCATATCAAGGCTCTGCTGCAGGAGCGGCATGCCCGGCTGGATGTCGAGCTGCTCGTCCTGAAAACCCGTGGAGACGTCATCCTTGACGTGCCGCTGGCCAAGGTCGGCGGCAAGGGGTTGTTCGTCAAGGAAATAGAGGAAGCCCTGCTTGAAGGGCGGGCAGATCTGGCCGTGCACAGCATGAAGGACGTGCCCATGGTTCTGCCGGAAGGGCTGACACTGGGCGTGGTGCCGGAACGGGAAGTCAAGAGCGACCTTTTCCTGTCCGAGCGCTATGATGATCTCGCCGCCCTGCCGCCCGGCGCAACGCTGGGCACCAGCAGTCTGCGGCGTCAGGCCCAGGTGCTGGCCGCGCGTCCCGACATCAGGGTCGCCCTGCTGCGCGGGAACGTGGAAACCAGGCTGCGCAAGATGCGGGAAGGGCAGTATGACGCGATTATCCTCGCCTGCGCCGGGGTGAAGCGTCTTGGGCTTTCCGCTTCGCGGGAGCATGTGCTGGCCGCGCCCGGATTTCTGCCCGCTGTGGGGCAGGGGGCGCTGGGTGTGGAAATGCGCTCCGATCGTGAAGACCTGCGTGAGCTGACCGCCTTTCTTGAACATGCGCCCACGCGTCTCTGTGTGGAGGCGGAACGCGGCTTTCTCGCCGGTCTGGACGGCGGATGCCAGGTGCCCATAGCTGCCGACGCCGAACTGAAAAACGGAGAAATCCTGCTGGAGGGGCTGGTGGCGGAGCCGGACGGCAGCCGGGTGCTGCGCCGGAGCGTCCGCGGTGATGTGGGAGAAAGCGCAGAATCCGGCGCCGAGAGGGCGCGGAAACTGGGTGAAGGTCTGGCCCGCGAGCTGCTGGAAGCCGGTGCGCGCGGGATACTTGAGCGCCTGTACGCGGAAGAGAAGGCGGAGGGTCATTCATGAGCAGCCGCCGCGTCACTCCGCTGCCCGCGGAAAGCCTGCGCCCCCGCTGGCCCGAGGAGCGCATCCCCTGGGCGGACAGCGACGCCGCTCCCCGCGGGGGCAGGCTGCGTCCGGCCCAGCCCCGGGCACTGCGGGCTCTGGAGCTGGCCCTGAAAATCAAGACGGCGGGATATAACGTCTACCTTGCCGGGGAGGCGGATCTGGGCCGCACCTACATGCTGCGTGATTTCCTTGTTCCGCGCGCCCGCAGGGAGGCCACGCCGCCCGATCTGCTGTACGTCAATAATTTCGAGGACGAGGATCGTCCGCTGCTGCTGCGTCTGCCCGCCGGGCAGGGCAGGCAGCTCAAGTCGGCCATGTCCCGTGCCCTTCAGGTTGTCCGCAAGGAACTTCCCGGACGTTTCGAGGCCGATTCCTATGTGAAGAAGCGCGGTGAGCTGCTGGACAGCTTCCAGACGTCCCGCGCCCGTCTGCTCAAGGAAATGGACAGCATGGCGGGAGGGCAGGGCTTCAACCTTGATGTGGACGAGCAGGGCAGCCTGACGCTGTATCCTCTGGTGGAGGGCAGGCGTCTCAGCGAGGAGGAGTTCGACAAGCTGGATCGCGGTCTGCGCCAGAAGCTCAAGCGCAAGGGGGATGTGCTGCTCCAGACCATGACCGGCCTGGTGCGCAAGCTCTCCCAGGCGGAGCGCGATTTTCGTTTCCACGAGCGCGATCTGGATCGGGAAGTTGTGGATGCCGTGCTGTCCCGCGTGTTTGACCCCGTGGCCGAGCGGGCATGCCGCAATGCGGCGGGAGGAGCCGGAGAGGCGGGAGCCTGCGGCGGAGATGCCGCGGCGGCGCTGCGCGGGTTCTTTGACAAGGTGCGGGCCGACATCCTGGAGAATCTGGACATGTTCCTGCCGCGGGAAGGGCAGGGTGGAGCGCCTCTGCCGCCGGAACCCGCCCTTGCGCCTCCTCCCGAACCGGACTTCGGCCGCTATGACATCAATCTGTTTGTGGACAACAGCGGCACAAAGGGCGCGCCTCTCATCGTGGACGATCATCCGACCTTCACCAACCTGCTGGGCTGTGTGGAGAGGGAATCCGAAATGGGCGCGCTGATCACGGATTTTACCCTGATTAAGGCGGGTTCCCTGCATCGGGCAAACGGCGGCTATCTTGTGCTGCATATCGCGGACGTGCTCCAGCACCACGGCGCATGGGAAGGGCTTGTCCGCGCCCTGCGTTCCGGTCTGGCGCGCATCGAGGATGCGGGCGACATGCCGGACGGCGCGCGGACCAAGGGTATAGAGCCCGAGGCCCTGCCCCTTGATCTCAAGGTGGTGCTGGTCGGGCCGGACGATCTGTATGAAAGCCTGCTGGACAATGACGACCGTTTCGCCAAGCTGTTCAAGATCAAGGCGCAGATGACCGGGGAAACCCGCCGTTCCGCGCCCGAAGTGCGGGCATGGCTGCGCGGCCTCGTCCGCATCATTGATGAGGCGGAGCTGCTGCCCTTCAGCCGGGATGCCCTTGCCGGGCTGGTGGATTACGCCTCTCTGCTGTGCGAGGATCAGCGCAAGATTTCTCTCAAGTTTCCGCTGCTGCGCGAGGCCATGATCGAAGCCTCGGCCGTGGCGGCCATGAACGGAGCTCCGAAGGTGGATCGCTCCAGCCTCGCTGAAGCCCTCAAGGGCCGCCTGTATCGGGTGAATCTGGTGGAAGAGCTGTTTATGGAGGAATATGACCGCGATCTGATCAAAATCCGTACGGACGGGGTGGAAGTCGGGCGCGTCAACGGCCTCTCCGTGACATGGAACGGCGATTTCGAGTTCGGTCTGCCGCACCAGATTTCCTGCACGGTGGGTGTGGGACATGGCGGCGTTATCGACCTGGAGCGCGAGGCGGAACTTGGCGGTCCCATCCATACCAAGGCCATGATGATCCTCAAGAGCTATCTGCTTGATCAGTTTGCGCACAACAAGCCTCTGGTGCTTGCGGGCAGCCTGTACTTTGAGCAGAGCTATTCGGGCATTGAGGGCGATTCCGCCTCCGGGGCGGAACTGGCTGCGCTGCTGTCGGCCATTTCCGGCGTGCCCGTGCGGCGCTCGCTGGCCTTCACCGGGGCCGTGAACCACTCCGGCGACATCCTTGCCGTGGGAGGAGTCAACCGCAAGATTGAAGGCTTTTTCGCGCTGTGCGCGCGGAGGGGGCTGAGCGGAGAACAGGGCGTGATTATTCCCCGTGACAATGTGGAACATCTCATGCTCGACGAACGTGTGGTCGATGCCGTGCGCGCGGGTACTTTCTTCATTTATCCTGTTTCGCACATCAGCGAGGCTCTGGAACTGCTGACCGGCATGAATGCCGGACGCCGCCGCAAGGACGGTTCCTTCACAAGAGGGAGTCTGTTCCGCCTGGTGGATGAACGTCTGCATGAACTCGGCTGGCAGGCGGAAAATGCTTTCAAGAAGCGGCGCCGGGGGGCCTGAGCCGGAACTTCGTCAATCCTTTCCCGCGCGGCGCCGGGGGAAAGCGTTCCTGATTCCGCAGCATTCCCCCAGGGAGAGGCGGTCCGCACGTTCCCTGTCCGATGTCGTCGCAGTTTGCCTGCAAGCGCGGCGCTCCGGCGTCGCGTGAAGCCTGCCGCGGACCGGAACATGGGGTTCCGGTCCGCAGATACTTTCAATAGCAGAATGTTCCAGGAGGTTCCATGTCCGGCTCTTCTCAGCAATATGTCATTGATACCCTTTCCGCTCAGGAATCCTGGCGTCTTTTCCGCATCATGGCGGAGATGGTCGAGGGAATTGACACGCTTTCCGCCCTGCCTCCCTGCGTTTCCATCTTCGGTTCGGCCCGATCCAGGCCGGAAGACGCCCTGTACCGTCAGACGGAAGAAATCGCACGGGGACTGGTAGAGGCCGGGTACGGCGTGATCACCGGCGGCGGGCCGGGCCTCATGGAGGCGGGTAACAGGGGCGCGACCGAAGCGGGCGGGCCGTCCGTGGGGCTGCATATCCAGCTGCCCATGGAGCAGGCCGCCAACCAGTACCTGCAGACGCGCTGCAATTTCAACTACTTTTTTGTCCGCAAGCTCATGTTTGTCAAATACGCGGTGGCTTATGTGGTCATGCCCGGCGGCACGGGCACCCTAGATGAGCTGTTCGAGGCATTTGTACTCGTGCAGACCCACCGCATCAAGCCGTTCCCCATTATTCTCTACAGCCGCGACTACTGGGGCGGCCTGCTGGACTGGATGAAAGACCGCATGGTCGGTCAGGGCTTCCTGCGGGAAGAGGAGCTGGAACTGATCACTCTTTGTGATGAGCCGGCCGAGGTGGTGCAGACCATCAGGAAGTACACCATTGTCTGAGCGTCGTGAGGCCGGGCCGTGCGGCTCCGCCGGGGAGCGTTTCCGCGCTGCCGGGATATGGGGGCCGGTTCCCGCGCCTCCTCCGGGCCGGACATGGAGCGGGCTCATGCGCGAGGCGCTGAGGCTTGCGCGCAAGGCTGCCGAGTCTGGGGAGGTTCCGGTGGGAGCGCTGGTGGTGGACGATGCCGGAGCCGTCGTGGGGAGCGGACGCAATGAAACCGAGACGCTGCGCGATCCTTCCGCCCATGCCGAGGTGCTTGCCCTGCGCCGCGCGGCTGCGCGCGTCGGCAACCACCGGCTGGGCAACTGCGTGCTGGTGGTGACGCTGGAACCCTGTCTCATGTGCGCCGGGGCGATACGGGAGGCCCGCGTGCGCGGTGTGGTGTACGGCGCGCGCGACGAGCGGGCCGGAGCGGTGGAGTCGCGCCTGGAAGGTCTTGCCTACGCAGACGGCCCCGCCCCCTGGCATATGGGCGGTGTGGAAAGCGGCCCGTGCGCGGAACTTCTGCGCGCCTTCTTCCGCGTGCGCCGGGATTGAAGTCAGATCTGCACGCTTCCGAACCTGGTTTTCCTCCATTCTGGAGCATTTTGCTGTTGAAAGCATCTGCCGGCCGGGCTTGCAGGGACCGGCACACAGGTTTCACGTCTCTGCCGGAGATTGGCACAGCAGGGTAACTGCTGTTGCCCGGGGTTCGGCGTACTTAACCGTGAGTGCGGATCGCCTTGCGGATAAGGAGAGCAGAGAGAGGAATCTCGTCCCGCTCAACTCCGGGGGTATTCCAAGGCAAAAACGCTCCGGCCCGTTTCCCGCCGTCTCCGGACACGGCGGAGTTCAGGCGCTTCTGCTGGAGGCTTTTCATGAATACAGTCCAGAGCACCCATGAGCGCATAAAGAAGTATGCCCAGTCGGATATTTCCGTCCTTTTTCAGGAGCTGCGAATTTCCGGCAAGGGATATACGGAAAGAGAAGCATGTGAAAATCGTCTGAAATACGGGATAAACAGTTCTGTCAGCATGCGGGGCGGCACGGTGCTGTCGTGCATGTACAGATCGTTCATTAATCCGTTTACAGTTACGCTGCTTGTCATTTCAGCGCTTTCATTCAGTGTTTATATTTTTCAGGAAGAGAGCGCAGTGCGCAACGGCATGACCACGCTGATCATGCTCAGCATGGTCATGATGAGCGGGATTCTGCGTCTTGTCCAGGAACTGCGGGCAAAACGCGCCGCTGATCGCGTTGTCCGCGCCGCGGATGCTTCCTTGCCGGTACTCCGGGACGGAAAATGGGGGCCGCTGCCTGCAGGAGAACTTGTGGTCGGAGATACGGTACGTCTGATTGCAGGCGGACGTGCCCCTGCGGATATCCGTCTGCTCGACGCTTCCGACCTTTATGTCTCGCAGGCCGCGCTGACGGGAGAACATGCGATACAGGAAAAGCGTGCGGAGAGCTTTCCGGAGTGTCCTGCCAGCCTCGGAGCCTGCCGCAATATTGTTTTTGCGGGATCACTGATTGTGAGCGGCGAGGGAACCGGCATCGCATTGGCCGTGGGCGGGGATACGGCCCGTGGTGACATGCCGGACATGGCGCGAGACCGCGGGAACAGCTTCAACCGCGGCGCCGCCTCCATAGCATGGGTTCTGCTCCGTTTCATGGCCGTTCTGGTGCCGGTTATCTTTATTGTCTGCGGACTGGTGCGGGGCGACTGGGGACTGGCGCTTCCCTTCGCTCTTGCCGTGGCCGTGGGGCTTGTTCCCGAGATGCTGCCCATGGTGATCGCCGCCTGCCTTGCCAGGGGCAGCGCCGTCATGAAAAGGCAGAGGGTCATCGTCAAGGATATGAACGCGATGCAGAGCTTCGGCAGCATGGATACGCTCTGCGTGGACAAGACGGGAACCCTGACCAGCGATTCCATTCTGCTGGAATACTATATGGACATTCTCGGCAATGAGAGCGCAGAGACGCTGGATTATGCCTATCTGAACAGTCTGTATCACACCGGTGCCCGGAATCCTCTGGACGCGGCCGTTCTCCGGTGCCGCTCCATGCCGGGAAAGGAAGGACACTTTGCATCTCTGGCAAGGCGATATCCCAGGCTGGATGAGCAGCCTTTTGATCATGAGAGACGCCTGGCAAGTGTTCTTGTGCGGGGAGAGCGGGAAAATCTCCTGATTGTCAAGGGCGGCGTGTGGGATGTCTGCGGGCGCTGCACGCATGCCGCCTACCGGGGAGAAAGGAAGGATATGAGGGAAGGCGGCCTTGAAGGGGTTCGTGCCGTGGCGGATGAGCTGCTGAAGGACGGCATGAAGGTTCTGGCCGTGGCATACCGTTCTATGGGGCAGGCCTGCACGTGCTCTGCGGAGGACGAGAACGGCCTTGTTCTTGTGGGGTATCTGGCCTTTTTCGATACGCCCAGGAAGAGTGCGGCCGGTGCCCTGCGCAGGCTGCGCGAACTGCATGTGGACGTCAAGGTTCTGACCGGCGATCAGCGGGCTGTGGCCGTTTCCGTCTGTCGCAGGCTGGGCATGGATGCCGCGCGGGTACTGACAGGCCGGCAGATGGAGCTGATGAGGGAGAATGAACTGCCCGTGCATATCGAACGGACGGAGATATTTGCCGAGCTTTCACCCCGGCAGAAGGCCCGCATCGTCAGCATGCTGCGGGATAACGGGCATACTGTGGGTTTTCTGGGCGACGGCATGAATGACCTCCCCGCCATGGCCGTGGCGGATGTGGGCATTTCGGTGGACACTGCGGTGGAGACCGTGCGGGAAAGCTCGGATGCAATCCTGCTGGAAAAAGATCTGAATGTGCTGGAAAGGGGGATTCTGGAAGGGCGCAGGACATTCGTCAACATGTCGAAATACATCAGGATTACCGCCTCTTCGAATTTTGGAAACATCTGCTCGATCGTCGCCGCCAGCCTGTGTCTCCCGTTCCTGCCCATGACTGCCGTGCAGATACTTCTGCTGAATCTGCTGTACGACACGCTGTGTCTCGCGCTTCCCTGGGACAGGGTGGCCGTCGGGCTTCGCGGGCGGCCCGGGGAGTGGTCGGGAGATACGCTTGGGCGCTTCATGCTGTTCTTTGGCCCTCTCAGCTCCATTTTTGATCTTGTCACGTTTGCGTTCCTGTATTTTGTTCTGTGCCCGTCCATGTATGGAGGCTCCTTCGGTTCGCTCCCCCCGGTCGGACAGGCCGGATTCATCATGGCCTTTCATACCGGCTGGTTTCTGGAATCCTTGTGGACGCAGACCCTGATTCTGCACCTGCTCAGAACCGGAAGGCTGCCCCTGCTGCAAAGCCGTCCGGCTCTGCCCGTGCTTGCCGTCGCGGGGGCAGGCATCACCCTGTTCACGGCCATGACGTTCACCCCGCTGGGAACCATGCTGGGACTCACTGCACTGCCCCCCCTCTACTTTGCCTTTCTGGCCCTGGTCGTTCCGGCATACATGCTGCTGGTTTCCGGCGCCAAGGCCCTTTATGTCCGCTGGAACCGCGATTTGATATAGGGTGTCCACCTTGAACCCCGGATCTGTTTTCAATAACAACATGCTCAGGAAAGGGGAGGCGTATGAAAAAGAGCATTGAGCTGCTTTCCCTCGAAGCGTCCACTCTGGAATGGCTGAAAGACAGGCTTTGCGGCGATCGGGATGCACCCGCCGCATACGATATTCTGAATGCGCTGGAAGACCTGCGTTCCGGCAGGAGCGACGGTCTGTTCCTGCGGATGGAAGGCTGGGGGAACAGCTCCGCGGACGGCGGAACCATCACCAGCGGCGCGCTGTCCATCCGGCCCGGAAGCAGAAAAGTGACGCGGGACGGCGAGGAGATCATGCTCACTCCCAAGGAGTTCGACATCTTGCACTTCCTTGCCCGCAACCGGGGAGAGGTCTTCACCAGGGAGCAGATTTACCAGGCCGTATGGGACAGCAGCTATCCCATGGATGACAGCAACATCATGGCTTTCATCCGCAAGCTGAGAAAAAAGATAGAGCCTGATCCCGACGCGCCCGAGTATATACTGACAATATGGGGGGTGGGGTACAAGTTCAGAGAGTAGGCGTCCACCTCGTGACGGGGGGACGCTCCGGCCGCACGGCAGTTTTCTTCTCAGGGCCGCGACTTCATGGTTGCGGCCCTTTTCTTGCGCCATCGCAAGGAAATGACAAGGTTCTGACCATGGGCATTGCCGTGGGGGGCCTGTACAAGGCAAGCCATGCTTTTGCCGGAGGTGAGCCGCATGGTCTATGAAGATTTCATGCCGCGTATCGGATTGTCGCTCTTTATGGAGTTCGGCGTCGGGCTGGAGCGCCAGTTGACCGGCCATGCCTCCGGTATCCGCATCTATGTGCCGATTTCCCCGGGAACCTGCCTTTTCATGCTGTTTCCCATCCTGCAGCGGCTGGCGCTGTCTCTGCCGCGGGCAGGGGGCATATCCGTCTTGCCGCATGAAAGATATGCCGGCCAGCGAAAAGGCGGGGTTCCGCATCCGGCCCTTGTGCCGGAACATAGGCGGCATGATCGCCCTCTGCGGGATCGTGTTTTGGACGGGAGGTGTGGAGGCGTTCAGGAGCGGGAGCTTTGTCCGGCGCATGACGGCATGTCTTGCTCTCGCCGGACTGGACGCAGGACACATCGGAAAAGCGGACGCCGCACGAGCTGCCCCATATGCTGCTCCGACGTGAATTTTAACCACTGCTTTTTAAAGTGCGTGCGGAGTCTGGCATGGCGAGGCTCCGCCGCAAATCTGAAAGGAGGCGATGTCGATGGACCCCGATGATGGTTTATGGCCCCCCTGATGCAGGACATTCTGTTCATCGTGAAGCGGAGTTTTCCGTTTTTCCCGTGAACAGGATTCTTGCTTCCTCTCAACAAGACAGGAGGTAAGACAATGAACAGGAACTCCGGCGGCATTCGGAACAGGAATCTGACCGCTGAAAAAACTGCACTGCGCAATGAGCGGAACGGGCGCATCCGGTATGCGGCCACACATCCGGCAATGGAAGTGCTCAAACGCCATAACAGCACTCCGCGCGGCCTTTCTGAAGAAGATGTATCTGCCAGCCGTCTTGCTTTCGGCAGGAATGCAGTGACGCGGCAGAAGAAGAAATCGCTTCCGCAAAGGCTGGCGGGGGCGTTCATCAACCCTTTTACGGCCATTCTCTTTTGCCTTGTTCTGGTGTCCGGCTGTACGGACATGCTGTTTCCCTGGCTCGGGCTGTTCGGCGGCGGCATGGAGGATTTTGACTGTCTTACCGTGGTCATCATCCTGACCATGGTCTTCATTTCCGGCATGCTGCGTTTTGTGCAGGAATCCCGCAGCGGCAGTGCGGCGGAAAGGTTGCTGGCCATGATTACCACTACCTGTGCCGTGACCCGCGAGGGGCGGGACAGTCAGGAGATTCCCCTGAACGAGGTGGTCGTGGGGGATATCGTGCATCTTGCCGCCGGGGATATGATTCCGGCTGACATGCGGATACTTGCCGCCAAGGATTTGTTCGTCAGTCAGTCCGGCCTGACGGGCGAGAGCGAGCCGGTGGAAAAGACGTCCCATGCGGTTGAAAAGGAGACGGAGTCCGTCACGGAGTACGCCAATGTCGTTTTTATGGGCAGCAGCGTCATTTCCGGCAGTGCCACCGGCGTCGTCATTGCCGTGGGCGACAGCACCCTGTTCGGGGCCATGGCTTCCGCTGTGGCCGGCGAAGCGGTGGAAACCAGCTTTACCAGGGGCGTCAACGCGGTATCCCGGGTGCTGATTCACTTTATGCTGGTCATGGTGCCCCTTGTGTTCGTCATCAACGGTCTTACAAAGGGCGACTGGATTGAGGCCTTTCTGTTCGGTATTTCCATTGCCGTAGGGCTTACCCCGGAAATGCTGCCCATGATCGTCACGACCTGCCTTGCCAAGGGCGCCGTCTCCATGAGCCGGGAAAAAACCATCGTCAAGAACCTGAATTCCATCCAGAATTTCGGAGCCATGGACGTGCTCTGCACCGACAAGACCGGCACGCTGACGCAGGATCGCGTGATGCTGGAATACCATCTGGATGTCATGGGGCACGAGGACGCGCGTGTACTCCGCCATGCGTATCTGAACAGCTATTTCCAGACCGGCTATAAAAACCTGATGGATCTGGCCATCATCAGCAGAACTGAAGAGGAGGAGGCCGCGGACGCCCGTTTGGTCGATCTGTCGGAAAACTATGTCAAGGTGGATGAAATCCCCTTTGACTTCATTCGCCGCCGTCTTACGACTGTGGTACGGGACAGGGCGGGCAAAACGCAGATGGTGACCAAGGGAGCCCTGGAAGAAATGCTTGCCGTATGTTCCTTTGCGGAATACGAGGGCAGTGTCCGGCCGCTGACGGAAGATTTGAGAGCCGCCATACGCGGCACGGTGGATTCGCTGAACGAAAAGGGATTCCGGGTGCTGGGCGTTGCCCACAAGACCGATCCTTCGCCGGTTGGAGAGTTTGGCGTGAAAGATGAGTGCGGCATGGTTCTTATCGGCTACCTGGCTTTTCTGGATCCGCCGAAGGAGACTACGGCCGAAGCTCTCCGCACCTTGAAGGAGTACGGCGTCACCACCAAAATTCTCACCGGAGATAATGACAGGGTCACGCGCACAATCTGCGCCCAGGTAGGAATGCAGGTTCGCAACATGCTGCTGGGGCCCGAGATTGAAAGCATGAGCGACGAGGAACTGGCCGCAGCCGCCGGGAAAACGGATGTGTTCGCGAAGCTGACCCCGGATCAGAAGTCCCGCATTGTCGCGGTGCTGCGAAACGCCGGACATACGGTGGGGTTCATGGGAGACGGCATCAATGACGCCGCCGCCATGAAATCCGCGGATATCGGAATTTCCGTGGATACGGCTGTGGATGTGGCCAGGGAGAGCGCGGACGTCATCCTGCTGGAAAAGGATCTGATGGTGCTGGAAAAGGGAATCATTGAAGGCAGGAAAACCTATGCCAACATGATCAAGTACATAAAAATGACGGCCTCTTCCAACTTCGGCAACATGTTTTCCGTACTGGCGGCTTCGGCGCTGCTGCCTTTTCTGCCGATGATGAGCGTGCACCTGATTTTTCTGAATCTGATTTATGACCTGTCCTGCACCGCCATACCGTGGGATAACGTGGACAGGGAGTTTCTGCTTCAACCCCGCAAGTGGGACGCTTCATCCGTGGGCAATTTCATGATCTGGATAGGATCCGCCAGCTCCATCTTCGACTGGACGACATATGCGTTCATGTACTTTGTATTCTGTCCTTTCTTCGTTTCCGGCGGAATACTCTACAGCGATCTGCCTTCCTGGTATGACGGCGCTCGTCTGGAGCAGATCCAGGCCATGTATGCGGCCATGTTCCAGACCGGGTGGTTCGTGGAATCCATGTGGAGCCAGACCCTGGTCATCCACATGATCCGCACCCCAAGGCTGCCGTTCATCCAGAGCCGTGCATCCGCGCCGCTCACCCTGATGACGTTCACCGGGATTGCCGTTCTTACGATCATTCCCTTTACCGGCCTTGGTCATCTGCTGGGCTTCGCGCCTCTGCCCGCCGGCTATTTCGCCTACCTCGTCCCGTGCATCATTCTGTACATGATGCTGGCCACCGGCCTGAAAAAGGCGTATGTGCGCCATTACGGAGAGCTGCTGTAGAACATTTCAGCGTGAAAAAGCTCTACGGCAGTTTCCGGGTGTCGGACGGAGCGGACTCCGGCCGTCTTGCGGGAAGTGCGGCGAACATTCGTAATTCAGGCATGAACGCCGCAGGGAGAACAACAGGACTGGCGGCATGTTCCGGCCATGGACGGCCTTCCTGCCCGCCGCGCGGCGGGCGGGAAGGCGCGCAGGGTGCTTGTCGAACCGGGCGCGTGCGGCTATGCTTCGGAAACGGCGCGCTCTTTCCGGAGCCGTCGGGGGTATCCCGGCATCTGGGCATGTTCGTTTTGAAAATATTCTTGAAGCCGGGCAGATCGAAACGCGTCTCCGCCCTCCTTATCCATACAGCGCTCCGCGCTGACGGCCAGGGAGTGCGCGGCGTCTCCCGCCTGTCCTGCGGGCATTTTCGGCGGCAGAACTTCCGGGCGGGGCATTTCAACTTCAATCACCTGCTCTTGATGAGGAACTTGCATGAACGGCACAGTTGACGAATTGACGGTCAATTATGAAGAAGACGGCATTCTCAGGGTAAAGGAAGTGGACAAGGAGATATTGTCCAGGGGAGCATGGGCCACCGTGCTTTTCCGTTATCGGGAATGGATGCCCGAAGCGGACGCCTACGGCCCGGACAGATACACCATCCGCCGTTACAAGAAAAGTGCCGGGGAATACCGCCAGCAGTCCAAATTCACCATTTCCAGCGCGGATCAGGCCCGGCGCATTATCGACGCGCTGGGGCGCTGGCTGGAGCCGGATGAGCATGGACAGGAATGAGGATGGACGTGACCATGCGCCCGACCGCGCGCGTCGGGAGCTGCTGCACGACCTGCTTTCCCCGTGGCGGCGGCGCGGACGCAGACTGCTTCAGATTGGAGGCAGTCCCCTGGTGCCGCCTTCCCTGTTCTGGGAGGCCGGTTTTGACGCGGTATGCATCGAAAGCGGGCCGGATATCCTGAATGCTGCCAGGGAAGAGAGCGGACAGGTGGTGGAATACACCCTTGGACAGCCGGATTCCCTGCCGTTTGAGGATGATTCCTTTGACTATGCGGTGCTGCCTGATTCGTCGTCCGTCGTGCCGTCTTCCGTTCCGCGTGGTGCGGCGCTCCGGGCCGTTGTCGCGGAGGCCGTGCGCGTGGCCTCGCACGGGGTCATCATGGTGAGCGCCAATCCTCTGGCTCCGGCAAACTGGAAACGGGAACGCGGAGAGCGCGGGGTCTGGCCCTGGGATCTGTGGCTGGCAGCCCGCCGCGCCGCGCCGGGCTGCCGCGTGACCCTGCGCGGCGTGTGCCGGGTTCCTCTCATGTCGGGAAGACAAAGGACACCCGCGCCGGAGACCTCCCTTCCTTCCGGCCGCAACGCCCGCTTTCTGACAGGTCCTCTGCCTCTGGGGGCGGCGTACGGCCTGCGGATCGGCTGGACACCCCTCGCGGGGACGCCGGTGGGCGCGTTGCGCGTACCCGGTCTTGCCGCCCGTCCCAGAGAGGCGGCCATGAGTTCTTCCGGGCTTGCCGCCGATGGCGCGGCCTGCCCGGAGGCGGAAGGGACGGACGGCCGCTGAACCCCGAAGGCGTTCAGTCCCTTCCCGGCAGAGGATGGAATCTGCCGGGCATATCCTTGCAGTTTGCGTCAACATGCGGGTTGAAGTAGCCGAAATTCAGGCCCGGACAGGCCTTTTTCAGACGTTTGCGGAAGTTGACGAGTCCCACGGCAGGGCCGAAGGCGATGCCGTCCAGCAGACGGAGGTAAAGTTCCGGGTCGATGTTCAGATTGCGCAACTGGATGAAGTTGACATCACAGGCGTTGACCAGTTCGATCAGCGCGGCGATTTCCTCCTCGCAGTCGGTAATGCCCGGAAAATACAGCAGATTGAGGGAAACAAACACGCCGCGTCGTCGCGCTTCCAGAATGGAGCGGCGCACATCGGCAAAGGTGAAGCTCCGGGGGCGGTAATAGCGCGCGTGCACTTCGGGCCGGGCGCTGTTCATGCTGACGCGGAGCGAGCTGAGTCCGGCGTCGCCGAGTCTGGCCACGGCATCGGGGCGTGAGGCGTTGGAATTGAGATTGACGGTACCCGTTCCGCCCCGTTCGCGGAAGGTACGCACCGTGTCCACGAGCAGTTCCTCTTCCGTCAGCGGCTCACCCTCGCAGCCCTGTCCGAAGGAGTAAATGGGGTCAGGCTCGTTGCGCTGGTGGTGGAACATGACTTCCACCAGCTCTTCCACCGTGGGAGTGAACGTGAGGCGATCCTGCGGAGTTGCGCAGATGGTGGATTCCTCGTCCTTGAACGAGATGCAGCCCACGCAGCGCGCGTTGCACACGCGGGAGACGGGCAGCGGGGCTTCGTAGCGGCCCAGGCACAGGTTGCGCGCGGCAGGGCAGGCGTAACGCAGCACGCAGTTGCCCATGAGATGCTGGACAAGACGGTTGTCCGGGTATTGAGCCATCAGCGCGCGGGCGGCCTTTTCCACCTTTTTCCGGGGAATCCCGGTAAAAACCTGCCGCGTGTCCTGATCCACCTTTTTTGCGCAGACGTAGAAGCGATCGCCGATCATGCCCACGGCTCCGTAGGCGAACAGGGGCAGGGTGGGGGCATTGTCGTCGGTGACATATACCGGGTGCGCGGTCAGGGTGTGTGCCGGAGCGATGAACGCGGCCACAGCCAGTTCTTCCATCTGGACAGTATCGCCGCTTTCCGGGTCAAGCCCCACGGCGTGACGCCCCGGCAGCAGGAACAGTTCGCTTTCCGGCGGAAGCGGCATGAGTTCATCCGGGCGGGGCAGCGCCCATTCCCGGCCATGCCGGCAGAGCATGAGCAGGTCGGGATCATCGTATATCCGGCCTTGCGCGTCGGCAAGAAGCAGACGGGGCAGCGGACGGGAATCTGCGGACATGGAAACTCCGTTGGAATCGGATTGTCGGGAAGGGGCGCACACGCGCCTTCCCTGCTTTAGCCGCTCCGTCCGCGTATGGCAATCCCCCCGGCCGCCGGGGAATGTTCCCGGCGCAGCGTCAGGCATGTGGTTTTACCCCGGCACGGACGGCAGAGCATGTTGCCGCGAAGGCGGGAAAGGCGTCCGGGATTTTCTGAAGGAGCTTCAGCGCTTATCGCTCCGCGGGTTGAAGAGGGGCTTTCCCGCTGACGCGGCGAGTCCTCGAGAGGCGGAGGATTGACAAAAGGGCGGCGTCGGCGGAAAACTTCTTCAATCAGACGATGGAGGTTTCAGGGACATGCCGTTATTGCCGCTCCTGCTGTTTTTTCTGTTTTTTTTCGGGGGGATGTTTCTCCTGGTGATTTTTCAGGCCCGACGTCACCGAGAGGCGCTGGCTCTTCTTGCGACGCAGCAGCGGGCAATGCAGGCCGAAGTGGAGCGGCTGGCGGATCTGCTTGAATCTCTTGTGGCGGAAAGACCGCTGACGGATGAGTTCGAGGCGGAGGGGGAGGAAGAGAAGCGTGCCACAGGCTTTTCCGAAAGTCCGGATGCGGACGCCTCATGGGTGCCGGGTCTGGAAATGATGCTCAGCCGCGGCGGAGAGGCGACGCCGGAAGGGCCGGGCGGTGCTCCCGCGCATCTTTCCCTGCGGCCCGCTGCGGCCGGGGGCGCTTCCGGCGGCGTCCGGGAAAACGGCGGCATGCCGGAACTGAGAATGTGATGCGGATCGGCTTCGTCCGTTCCGGCAAATAATCATGGCCCGCGTTTCGACAAACGGATAATCCTTTTCCGGACGAACTCCTTCCCTCCCGAAGCCCCGGTCGTTTCCGCAGACGGCCGGGGCGGAATCATATGCCCGGCGCGCCGCTTTTGCCCGTAAGCGTGAAGCGCGCTAGAGTATTTTACCATTGAAATGCTCAACTTCAGTCGAGCAGAGCGGGACTGAAGCCGCGACGCCCCCTTTCCCGGTGTCGCCGCAATTCACTTGCGGCGTACAGCCCCGGCTTCAGGCGTGAAACCTGCGTGCCGGAACATGGGGTCTGGCCGGCAGATATTTTCGAGAGCAAAACGCTCTACGGATGGGCAGAGACGAGTTTCGCTCCGCTCGACACAGCGCTCCCTCTGGATTCTGTCCCTGCCCTGCATGATTGCGATATGATCGACAGTCCGGGTTACACGCCTTCCAGAAAAATCGAGGCCAGGACGGCGGCGACCGGAAGGGCGGGAAGCATGTTGGTGAGGGAGATGCGCGTGAGGTTGAGCAGATTCAGGCCGATGCCGATGACCATCAGTCCGCCGAGGGCCGTGATTTCACTGAGCGTCGCGGGGCCGAGCCAGGGTTGAAGCAGTCCGGCAAAAAGCACCAGCGCTCCCTGATACAGCAGCAGCGGAACAGCCGCGAGCGGAACGCCCAGGCCATAGGCGGAGGCCAGAGCTATGGCCGAAAATCCGTCCATGACAGACTTGGAGTAGACCAGAGTTCTGTCGCCGCGCAGCCCTTCGTCAAATGAGCCGAGAAAGGACATTGCTCCGATGCAGAACAGCACGGCGGCATTGACCAGCCCTTCCGTGAACAGGGGGTTGTCGGAGCGCAGTCTGCCCCTGAGTCTGTCGCTCAGCCGCATGAAGCGTTCCTCCAGCCTTATGGACTCGCCGCACAGTCCTCCGAGCAGGATGCTGAAGATCAGAATGACGGGCGAGGCGGTCTTGAACGCCATCTGCATGCCGATGACCATCGTGCACAGTCCCAGCCCCTGAAAGACGATGGTGCGCATGCGTTCGGGCAGACGCGCGCCGAGCGCCAGCCCGAGCAGTCCTCCGGCAATGACGGCCGCCGCGTTGACCAGCGGCCCGAGGGGAAAAACCATGACAGCCTCCTTGTGTCCCGTTCCGGGAGCGGTTTTAAACTGAACCTGCTTTACCGGAAAATCTCTCCGCACGCCCCCGGAAAATTTCGGGGGAGGGGTCGAAAATTTGCTTTTGACCCCTCCCCGCGCGCTCCGTATCACATAGGCACGGGCTATTTTTCACATTGGAGCGGTTTCATCGTGAAATCGCCCGCCGGTCGGAACACGGGGTTCCTGCCGATGGATACTTTCAATCACGAATATTTTATTTCTGACCGGAGCATTTTTATGATCAGCAGTATTGATCGCGACAAATGTGTCGGATGCGGAACGTGTACCAAATCATGCGGACTTGACGTATTCCGGCTGGATACCGACCAGCCGGAAGTATCCCCGTGCATGGGGGCCTGTCCCGCCGGCACGGATATCAGGGGATACCAGGCCATGCTTCAGCGCGGCGATGTACGCGGCGCGCTGGAATGTCTGAAGAAAAGCAATCCCTTTCCCGCCATTACCGGACGCGTCTGCTTTCATCCCTGCGAATCGGAATGCGCTCGGCGCCGTGTGGATGAAGCGGTGGGAATCAACGCGGTGGAACAATTTTTGGGAGACAGGGATCTTGAACGTGAGACTGTGAAGCCCGCGCGCGTTCATCTGGCCAAAGTGGCAGTGGTTGGAGCAGGACCCGCCGGGCTTTCCGCAGCCTGGTTTCTGACCTGCATGGGGTATGAGGCGGTTGTCTACGAAGCGATGCCCGAAGCCGGCGGTATGCTGCGCTACGCCATCCCCGCCTACCGGCTTCCTTCCGAGGTTGTGCGGAAGCAGGTCGGCATGCTGACGGATATGGGGGTTCGCTTCCATTTCAATACCAAAATCGGCAAGGGAGCGGATATCAGTGTGGCCGAACTGCGCCGTCGGGGCTGCCGGGCGGTGATTCTGGCCGCAGGAACCAGTCGGAGCAGGAAAATTCCGGTCGAGGGCGGTGAGCTTCCCGGCGTGTTCTGGGGGCTGGAATTTCTGCGCGCCGTACGCTGCGGCGAGGCCCCGCGTCTGTCCGGCACGGTGGCGGTCGTGGGCGGCGGCGATGTGGCCGTGGACGCGGCCATCAGCGCCAGACGTCTGGGAGCGGCACGCGTGATCATGGCCAGCCTGGAAGCGGAAGGGCAGTTGCCCGCGTATCCGCATAATATTGCCGATGCCGTGCGCGAAGGAGTGGAATTCAACTGCGGGGTTGGCCCGGTGCGGGTTGAAGAAAGGAACGGTGCTGCATCGGCTCTGGTATTACGCAAATGCCTCCGTGTTTTCAATGCTGAAGGAAAGTTTGCCCCCGAATTTGACGATCAGGCCCTGAGCCGGCTGGAGGCTTCCACCATTATTTTCGCCATCGGCCAGGCCCCGGAATCCGGCCTGTTCGATGAGGATGCCGACATGATGCCCAACGGCTATGCCCGTGCGGACAGTCTGACGGGCGAAACAGGAAAACAGGCCGTGTTCGCTGCGGGCGACATTGCCACCGGACCGGCCTCGGTCATTCGCGCCATTGCCGGTGGGCGGGAGGCCGCGATTTCGGCGGATCGGTACCTTCGTGGCATGGTTATTCTGGGCGAACGCGGCAGAGCGCGTCCTCTGGTACCGGAGGAAAAACTGCCCGGAAAAGGCATTGCTTCCCTGCCCCGCCACGAGCGGACGATAGGGGAGAATTGTTCCGGTTTTGACGAAATACGGCGGGGCCTGCGGCTCGACGAAGTGCTGGCGGAATCCCTGCGCTGCATGACCTGCGGGAGCAAGTCGCATATCACCTATAACGACGACTGCATGACCTGCTACACCTGCGAGCTTGTCTGCCCGGCAGACGCCATCAACGTGCACCCTTTCAAGGAAACGTTGCCGCGCACGCTGTAGGATAGTTTAATCAAACATTAAATAATCGCAGTGAACGTCAAGGAGTATCATATGGGCAAAACGTATCGGGATGCCTACCGTTTTTCAACGGATGTGCTGGTCATAGGCGGCGGCATGGGTGGGGCCTGGGCTGCAAAAACGGCGGCAAAACAGGTCAGGGACGTGCTGGTGGTGGACAAGGGGCCGCGAGACTGGGGCGGGCTGGGCAGCATGTCCGGCGGGGACATGATCTGCATGCAGCCGGAAGACGATGTCAACGATCTGCTGGACGATCTCGTGTATTATTACGACGGCCTGTGCGAACAGGATGTGCTGGAAAAGATTCTGGTGGAATCGTACGACCGTTTTCGCGAATATGAGGAAATGGGGCATCGCTTCGCCCGCGATGCGGACGGCAGGCTCATGTATATCCCCCAGCGGGGGCTGCCGCACATGCGGTATTATTTCTATCATCCCTACGGCAGGGGCGGTTCGCACATGGCGGAAGTCATGGCGGGAGCCCTGCGCAGGGCGGGCGTGCGCCGCCTGGGCCGCATCCAGATCACGGATCTGGTGAAGGAGGACGGCCGGGTCACGGGGGCGGTCGGCTTTCATGTCCAGAGCGGCGTTCCCTGCTTCTTCAGGGCGAAGGCCGTCATTCTGGCTACAAACTTCGGCGGCTGGAAAACTTCCTATCATCAGAACAGCTGCGCGGGAGACGGCGCGGCACTGGCCTACCGGGCCGGAGCGGCCTGCCGCAACTGCGAGTTCATCAAAATCTGGAACGTCCCCACCCAGTTCGCCTGGGAAGGGCAGACGGGACTGCTGCCCAAGGGCGCGCTGCTGCTCAACGCAAAGGGTGAGGACTTCATGCGCCGCTACGCCCCGGAAATCGGCGCCCGTGCCGATCCTCACTATAATACGCACGGCATGGCCTGCGAAATCCGCGCCGGACGCGGCCCCATTTATTTCGACACCAGCAAAATGAAGCCGGAGGATGTGGAAATCATGCGGCCCGCGGCGGGCTGGATGAAGCTCAATGACGACAAGCTCAAGGCGCTGGGCATTGATTTCTTCGGCGGGCAGACGGAATGGATGACCCAGCTGCATATTTCCTACGGTGGAGTAAAGGCGGACATCAACGGCCAGACTACCGTGCCCGGTCTGTTTGTGGCAGGCCGCGCGCGCAGCATCGATCCCGGCGTGTACATGGGCGGCTGGGCGCACTGCACTATTTCCACCACCGGACACACGGCCGGGGAATCCGCCGCCCGCTTCGCGCTCGGCAGTGATGATGTCCGTTTTGACGAGGAATGTGCCGCCGCGATGCTGGACGAGGTATACTGTTTCCTCGGCAGGGAGGGCATCCGTCCCAAGGATGTGATCCGCCGCATGCAGGAAGTGACGGCTCCGTGTGATGTGCGCATCCTGAAAACAGGACGGGGTCTGAGCAAGGCCATTGAAAGTTTGGAGGCGGTCCGCGACGAGGTTCTGCCCGTCATGGGCGCGCAGGACCCGCACTATCTCATGAAGCTGGTGGAGGCCAGAGCCAACGTCACGCTGACGGAAATGACCCTGCGCGCCTCTCTGATGCGCAAGGAATCGCGCTCCGGCCATTACCGCGAGGATTTCCCGAAACGCAGCCCCGATCTGCGCTGGATCATCGTGGAAAAGGGCGCGGACGGCAACATGTCAACCCGCATGGAGGCACTGGATACATCCACGATGCGGATAAAGCCGCACAAGTATTACATGGATCATTTCAACTTTCCCGTTGATCCCGACTACAACTGGGATCTGGTTCTTTAAACGCGCGACGAAAACAGGGGGGGCCTTGCGGCTCCCCGCCCAAGCATCACCGAGGAGGTCACATGAACAGGTTCCATCGTTATGCCGTCCTTTTCGCGGCGGCGTTGTGCGTCTGCGCAGGCGCGGCTCACGCCGGGCCGACGACGCTCAAGTTCTCCCTGCAGAACCCGGAGAACTCCTTCAGCACGAACAACGGCATCAAGAAATGGATCGAGAAGGTGGAGCAGGATTCCAACGGCACGCTCAGCATCGACCTGTACGCCGGAGAAACCCTGTGCAAGGGCGCGCAGTCCTGGTCCGCCGTGCGCAACAACATTACCGACATCGCCTGGATTCCCATGGGCATGTACGCGGGCATGAATCCGCTGGCCGAAGCGATCTTTCTGCCAAGCCTGCCCTTCAGTGATCCCATGACCATCACCAGAACGGCCAACGAGCTGTTCGAAAAGGTTCCCGCCCTGAGCAGGCCTTACAGCGCCAACCGGATTATCGCCATATACACTTCAGATTCCAACAATCTGGTCACGTCCCGTCCTGTAAGGAAGCTGGAAGACCTCAGGGGACTCAAGATACGAACCACGGCCGGACCCTTTGTGCCGATGCTGGAAGCTCTCGGCGCGGTTCCCGTGGTCATGGGCAATGCCGAGGTGTATGACGCGCTTTCCAAGAAGACCATCGACGGGGTATTGGCGAGCTGGGAAACCATTGACGGATCCCGCTTTTATGAGGTTGCTCCCTATGTGACCACGAATTCCCCGTTCGGGTTTTCACTGTTCACCATTGCCATGAACAGGAAAAAGTTCGACAGGCTGCCCGCTGAGGCAAGGAACGCGCTGCTGAAGAACGGCGGCATGGACGGCGCGCTGTGGCTGGCGGAGAACTTTTCCCTTGCCACGCGGAAGCTGGCCGAACCCCTGCAGGCAAAGGGCGCGGTGACCGTGTACGAGCTGCCCGCGGAAGAACGCGCCCGCTGGGATGGGGTGGCCGGACGCATGACCTGGGAGCGCTGGATGAAAGATACGCTTGAGAGCGGCAAGGTCGCCCGCGAGGACGCCGAAACGGTGCTGGGCGTGCTGACTGGTGAAAAGACCCTGTAGCGCATATGCGATTGAACGGGCGGCCGCCCGGAGACGGCCGCCCTTCGGCACGCCGGAATCCGCCCCCCGCCTTCCGGCATTTTGAGGAGGTTCCATGTTCAACCGTCTGTTCGACAGGCTCATGCGCGGCGTCATGTGGTTCGGCGCCTGCCTTCTGGGCGCGCTCATGACGTTGATATCCGTTGACGTCTGCATGCGTTATTTCTTTCACAGTCCCATTCAGGGGTCCTATGAAATCGTCGAGGTGTTCATGGGCATGTTGTCGCCCGTGGTCATCCTGTATTGCGCCTGGCACCGCGGGCATGTGGGCGTGGATCTGTTTTTCGACAGGTTTCCCCGCCCGGCGCAGAGAGCCTGCGTCATCTTCACCTCCCTTGTGTGCGCACTGCTCAGCTTCGGCCTTGCCGTCTGCGCGCTGTTCCTGATCCGCGAGCTGTACCAGGACGGCGTCACCACAAGCCTTCTGTACATTCCCTGGTGGCCTGTGGGTGTCGTCATTTTTGTCTGCTTTGTCCTGATGACCGTGGTGGAGACCCGCGTGTTCCTCACGTCGCTCACCTCTTCCAACCCGCAGGATGTGTTATGAGTCTGACTCCCATACAAATCGGCTATATCGGCATGGGCGCGCTTATCTTTCTCATTTTCATCCGTATGCCCATCGGCATGGCCATGCTGCTGGTGGGCGCGGGCGGCTTCGCGGCCATCAACGGCGTGGAGCCGGCTGTCGCGCTCCTGCAGAACGTCCCGTACGAAACCTTCATACAATACAGCTACTGCGTGGTGCCCCTGTTCATCCTCATGGGCAACTTCGCCTTCAAGTCCGGTCTGAGCAGCGACCTGTACTGGGCGGTGCGGAAAATGATGGGCAGTCTCAGGGGCGGGCTGGCCATGGCTACCGTGGGAGCGTGCGGGGCCTTTGCCGCCATCTGCGGCTCCAGCGTGGCCACGGCCATCACCATGGGCGTCGTGGCTCTGCCGGAAATGAAGAAATACAAATATTCCGACGCGCTGGCTACCGGCGCCATCGCCGCCGGGGGCACGCTGGGCATTCTCATTCCTCCGAGCACCATCATGGTCATTTACGGCATCATTACCCAGCAGTCCATCGGCGCGCTGTTCATGGCCGGGTTCATTCCCGGCATACTCCAGATGCTCCTGTACATAGCCACCATCGGCCTTCTGGTGCGGCGCACCCCTTCGCTCGGACCGGCCGGAGAGTCCTGTTCCATGATGGAAAAGGCGCGTGCCCTGTCAAAGGTGTGGGGCGTGGTGTTGCTCTTCGTGCTGGTCATCGGCGGCCTGTATGCGGGGATTTTCTCCCCGAACGAAGCGGCGGGCATCGGGGCGATGGCGGCCATGCTGCTGGGCTTCATCTACACGAAAATGCCGAAGCGGCAGTTCGTCGCCGCCTGCATGGACGCGGCGGTCAAGTCCACGGGCATCGGCTTTCTGATCATGGTCGGGGCCATGATGTTCGGGTATTTTCTCGCGGTGAGCCGCGTGCCCTTCGTCATGGCGGATTCCATCGCCGCGCTGAACGCCCCGGCGCTGATCGTGATTATCGGCATCCTGCTCATTCTGATCGCGCTGGGCTGTTTCATGGATTCCATGGCCATCGTGCTGCTCACGGTGCCGATTTTCTTCCCTCTGGTGCAGCAGATGAACATCGACCCCATCTGGTTCGGCATTCTGGTGGTGCGCGTGACGGAAATGGGGCTCATCACGCCGCCCGTGGGGCTGAACCTTTTCGTAATCAAGGGCGTGGCCAACGTGCCCATGAGCGCGGTGTTCCGCGGAGCCGTGCCGTTCATCGCGGCTGACTTCATCCATCTGACGCTGCTCATCTGCTTCCCGCAGATCACGCTGTTTCTGCCTTCCCTGCTCATGTAGCGGCGGGCGCTCCGCAGGCCGCTTGGCGGTCTGCGGAGATCCGCGGGAAGCGGGAGAACGCATTGAAGACGCCTCGCGTATATGCTAAGCAGATCCCGGAGGAGGATCAGGCCGCATCGGGCGGCGGGCGCCTCGGCGTCGGGAGGAGCGGCGTGATCGACGAGTTCAATGGCGATTTCCTTCAGTGGCTTCGCGGTTTTTACTATGTGGCCAGAACGGGCAGCATCTCCCGTGCAGCCGCAAAAATGAACCGCAGCCAGTCTTCCGTGTCCTATTCCCTGCAATGCCTTGAGCGCCAGCTGAACGTCATGCTGTTCAGACGGCGCAACAACATTCTGGAAATCACTCCGGAGGGCGTGCAGCTTCTGGACTGGGCCGTTTCCGCCTTCGAGCTTCTGGAGGACCTGAAGGATACGCTCTCCTGCGCTTCCGGGGAGCTGTCCGGCAGCGTTGGTGTTGCCGGTTCCATGACCATTCTCAAGCAGGAGCGCGTGTCGAACCTGATCATGGAGTTCATGGAGCTTCACCCCAGAGTGCAGGTTTCCCTGCGGGTAGGCCCTCCCCGCGAGGCGCTGGAGAGCATCGAATACGGCATCGCGGACTTCGCCCTGCTTGCGCTGGCCCGCAGGCCGGAAAAGTTTCTGGCCGTGCGTCTGGGAACTGCGCCCTTCATTCTGGTGACGCCGAAGAGACACGGCTTCGATCTGGACAGGATGCCGACCAGAGAACAGCTTCGCCGTCTGCCGTTTGTCACCTATATGGGGGATGACGGCGCGGAGATCCATACGCCCTTTCTGGCGGAGGAAAAGCTGGACGGACTGACGGGGCGGACTGTGCTCAAGGTGAACCAGTACGATCTCGTGCTGGAATATATCGCCAGGGGCGCGGGCTGCGCCATCATGGACATGCTGTCTCTGAAGATGCTGCCGGCATACGCGAAAAAGACCTCCTTCCATCCGCTCGGACACTTTCTTGACGATCTGGAATACTTCATGGTGTCCCGCAGACACCGCAGTCTGAGCCCCGCCGCCTCCGCCCTGGCCCGGCAGGTACGGGCGCTGTTCGTCCGACAGGAGGAAGAGTCCCGCTCCTGAGCGCATTCATATCGGGAGAGTACACAGCGCCGGATACAGAAAAGCCCGCGTCCCCGGCGGAAAACGGGAACGCGGGCCATGTCGTCCGTGCGCCGCGCGGGTTATTTCACGGCCACGGCTTCGATTTCAAGCCCGGCCCCGAGGGGCAGGGCGGCTACTGCCACGCAGCTGCGGGCCGGGAAGGGTGCCTTGAAGAACTGGGCGTACACTTCGTTTACCCTGGCAAAGTCGGCCATGTCGGTAAGGAAGATGTTGACCTTGATCACCTTGTCCATGCCGGAACCGGCGGCCTCCAGCACGGCCTTCACGTTGGAAAGGGACTGCCGGGCCTGCTCCGCGATGTCGGCGGGCATGGTCTTGGTTTCGGGATTCATGGGCAGCTGGCCGGAGCTGAACACCAGATTGTCCAGCGCGATTCCCTGGGAGTAGGGACCGACGGCGGCGGGGGCAAGGGCGGTTTCAACGGGTTTGAACATGGAGTTCTCCTTGATGGATAATTATTGTGGAAAAAGGATAGGGGAATGAACGAACTCTGGCAAGCGGGCGGCAATCGGCCGCAGGCCGGCGCCCTGAGTGGCCGCCGTCTGGTCGGCTTCCGCTGCGCCGGAGTCTCCGCCCTTACTCCGTCAGCGCCTTGCAGATGGCCTGATAGCCCTCATGCGCCCTGAGCAGCTGTTCCTCTTCCACATATTCGTCGATGGTGTGCGCGAGACTTTCCCGCGAGGGGCCGAAGCCGAGCGTCCTGATGCCTTTCTCTCCCGCGTAGTGACTGCCGTTGGTGCAGAAGGAATAATGAGTCACTTCGGGGGCAAGGCCGGCTGCACGCAGCGAGGCCAGGGTTTTCTGAATGAAATTCTCCTGTTCGTCGAACAGCCAGCCCGGAAAGAAGCGTTCGCCCTCAATGACGCTGCCGGTATGGCACAGCTCGCGCCCGCGTGCGAAAACCGCCCGCCCCCTGAAGCCCGGCGTCGTGCGCTCCAGCTCGGCCAGAATGGCGGCGTAGGGCGCCATGACGCTTTCCCGCGTTTCCCCGGTGAGCAGACGCCGGTCATAGGTGGCCCGGCATCCGGAGGGCACGACGGATGCGCCGGGATAGGGGGTGGAGATGATGTCGGTCAGCACGGAAACACCCTTTCCAAGCACGGGATGCTCCGGAGGCGTGATGCGGGCAAAGCTTCTCGCCGCTTCCATCATCAGCAGCACGGCGTTGACGCCCTTTTCCGGATTGGCGGAGTGCGCGGGCACGCCGAAGGTTTCCACGGTGATTTCCGCACGGCCCCGCTGGCCGATTTTCAGATTGCACTCCGAAGCTTCCCCTATGATCACGTAGTCCGGTTTCAGCCGTTCGCTGATCAGCGAGGCGGCGACGCCTTCAAAACATTCCTCGTGCACCACCCCGGCCACGCACAGCCTGCCGCCGAAATCACGTTTCGTGGCTCCGGCAAAGCCGGCTGCGGCGCAGGCCATGGCCGCCACCGCGCCTTTCATGTCCGACGCGCCCCGGCCGTATATTCTGCCGTCCACGCGTTCCGCTCCATACGGTTCATGCTGCCAGGCGGAGGGATCGGGCACGGGGACGGTGTCGATGTGTCCGTCGAACACGATGGTCGGACCGGGACGTTTGCCGTTGATGATGCCGGTGACGCTGCCGTAGGCATCCACAAAAATGTCGTCAAAGCCCTTTTCCCTGAAAAAGCGGGAAAGTTCGGCCACCACGCCGTCCTCGCGTCCGGAGACGCCGGGGCGGCGGATGAGCGCCTGACAGAGAGCGATGACTTCTTCCTGTTGTTCCCTTCCGGGCATGGTTTTCTCCTGTGATGGAAAGATGCGGGCTGCTCCCGCGTTATTCGCTCCAGCGGCTGTGTCTGCCGAACCACACCACGTCTCTGTAGGTGGAGGGGGAGGTGTCGCCTTCGGTGCTGATGAGCAGCACGGTGGAAGTCCCGTTCAGCCTCAGCTTCTCGCGCGCTTCCGCACCTTCTTCCGACTGCATGATCCACTGGAGAACGCCCGTGGTCACCGCGCCGGATTCGCCGGACAGGACGGGAACGTCTCCGCCGCGGGGAGCGGCCAGAATACGCATGCCGTCAGCCGCCACGCAGTCCGGGCAGGAAACGCAGGCAGCCGCATAATCGCGCAGCAGCGGCCAGCTTATGGTGTTCGGTTCGCCGCAGGCCAGACCGGCCATCAGGGTGTCGAGATCTCCCGCGACGGAATGGGGTCTGCCGTCCGCAGCCAGGACAGAGCGATAGATGCAGTTTGCTCTGTGCGGCTCGACGATGACGAAAACGGGCATGTCCGGCCCCAGTTCGGCGGCCAGACAGCCGAGTACCGCCCCGGCGAAGGAGCCGACGCCCGCCTGGAGGAAGACATGGGTAGGAGTCTGTGTACCCGCCGTGCGCATCTGTTCCAGGGCTTCCGCCGCCAGGGTGGTGTAGCCCTGCATGATCCAGGCGGGGATATCCTCATAGCCGTCCCATGCGGTATCCTGCACCATGACCCAGCCTCGCTCCCGCGCCCTGGCCCAGGTCATGCGCACGGCGTCGTCGTAGTTGAGATCGGTGACGGAACATTCCGCCCCAAGAGCGCGGATATTCTCCACCCGGCTTGAGGCGGAACCCCTGGGCATGTAGACCACGGCCTTCTGCCCCATCTGCCGGGCCGTCCAGGCCACGCCGCGTCCGTGGTTGCCGTCCGTGGTGGTGGCAAAGGTGATATCTCCGAGCTTTTCGCGCAGGACGGGGTCGCGGAGGCGATCCGGGTCGAGCGAGGAAAGCGGGCGCCCCAGCTTTTCGGCCAGATACCTGCCGATGGCGTAGGAAGCGCCCAGCACCTTGAATGCGTTGAGTCCGAAGCGCCGGGATTCGTCCTTGATCAGAATGCGGCCCAGGCCGAATTCCCCGGCCAGATGCGGCAGATCGTGCAGCGGCGTGGGCGCGTACTCCCTGAAAGTCCTGTGGAAAGCACGTACGTCTCCGGTGTTTGCAGGCGCGAGGGCGTCCAGCGGAGCGCCCTGTCCGAAAGGTCTGCGCGCGGAATTGTAGCAGATGTCGACCATCATGAAAATCTCTGTTTTTTCTGCTGAAAGCTTTTTTGCCCCGCGTTCCGGGCGAACCTGTCCGGAAAACGCGGAAGTGCTCTTCAAGACTATGCAAGTCCGATAAGGGGCCAGACGACGGAGGAAACGAAAAGCAGCGCGAAGCCCGCCAGAATCATGCGAAGAGTCATGAGGGGCAGCAGATAGCGTACCCGGACATAGCCGGTGGCGAACATGATCAGCGCAGGGGCCAGCTCGTAGGGCAGAAAGAACTGATCTACGCCGTAGAGGAAGGAGTACAGGACCGGCTTGATGCCGATGCCGAGATTGGTGGCGATTTCCGCAAGCGGCACGCTGAGCGCCGTGGCTGCAGCGACGGGAGTCAGCACGAGGTTGGCAATGATGCCGACCCAGTAGGAGAAGAAGCAGATTCCCGCGAGGGATTCGATTTGCTGCAGATAGGGCACGATCTTGGCGGACAGCCAGGCCGGTATGCCCAGCGAACCGGCTACGATGCCGATGGCCATGCAGCCTGCGATAAAGAACAGGATGGGGAACTGGATTTCCTTGAGATCATCCACGTCCATCAGTCCGAAGATGGGGGTGAAGCCGAGCAGAACCGTACCGCAGAAGGCGAAATACCCGGGAATGCCGTGCAGGGGTTCGCTGACGAACGCCACCAGCGCGCAGAGCGCGAGGATCAGCGTTTTTTTCTCCACCCGGCGGATTTTGCCGAGTTCCAGCAGATCGGCTTCCGCGCTGGCGCGGCAGCGGGAGATGATTTCGCCCAGGGCCTTGCCGCCGAAGACATGCAGAATGGCGAAGGCCAGCAGGGCATGGCAAAGCTGGTAGGGCAACTGCTCGACCAGGAAGCCGCCCCAGGTGAAGGGGACGCCCATGTCCTTTACCATCAGCAGGCCGATGATGCCGGTGTTGTTGGGCAGGAAACAGGCGGCGGAAATGGTCGCGCCGAAAAAGGCCGCCAGAATGAGGGTGGTGGAGGCGCGGGAGTTGGGATCAAGCCTGAGCGCCTCGCACATGCCTCCGGCAATGGTCATGAACAGGATATCGACCGTGATGATATCGGGAATGATGGCATTGAGCAGAAAGCCCGCTCCCAGAAAGGCCGAGTACAGACGTATGGGGGTAGTGCCCACCCGGCTGACGACGAACAGGGCGATACGACGGGAGAGTCTGGTTTTGTCCATCAGAACGCCGATAAGCATGCCGCACATGGACAGCCACGGGATGGGCGTGGTCCAGCCCACGAAGGCGACTTCCGGCGCGCAGACGCCCATGATGATATAGTACATCAGGAGCAGCACGGCCACGACGAAATTGGGCAGCAGATCAAAGGCGAACATGCCGATGGCCGTGATGGTGCCGAACCAGTAGTAATTCAGCGCCGCATTGGCGGGATCATGGAAGGCCCAGGTTACAAGGGCGGCCAGCAGGAAGCTGAAGCACCAGCCGAAGCCTTTCGTTCCCATGCGGGATATGACGTTTGCGTGTGCCATGGGTTCTCCTCCGGTTACTGTTGCCGCCGAAACATCCCGGAGCTGTTCCGGCGGGCCTGGGCGAGGTGATTCCCCCCTCGGGCAGTTGACAGGGAAATGACAATGAATTGTGGATATTGTCACAAAATACGGCGCAAACCGTCATGCCTTTGGGAATGCTCTTCCGGCGCGTCGGAGCGGAGGGGACGAAAGGAAGGGCGCTGCAAGTTCAGCGGGCGCTTTTTTCCTCGGCGTCACGCATGGAGGCGTAACCATACGCTCGGGCCATATTGTCCGCGGTTTCCTCGGCAAGGTTGCGCCCCTGCCGCACGCAGTCACGGGTAAAGGCCAGATAGCGGGCCAGAGTGGACCTGGACCATGTTTTCAGTTCACCCGCAAGGTAGGTTTCAAAAGATGTAACGTCGGGGCGATCCTCGTCGCTGGTCAGGGGGCGGCCCTTGGAACGGACGCGAGGATAAGCCTGATCGGTGCGGCGCTCCCAGTTGACATGGGTGTTCACGATTTCCCGGATCCACGCGAGAGAGTCCTGATCCGGAACAGGCAGCATGTGCCGGATGCGTCGGAACTCAAACGGTGAGGTGGATTCCATCATGAAGGCATACTTTTCGGTCAGCAGGTTGCGTCCCACGCGGTCGGCAGCTTCCAGATCGGCGAGATAGCTGCGCAGCAGGTCTTCCGGCCAGGTCATGAACTGGCTGGTCCGCATGATGCGGAAGGTGGCGGGATCATTCTGACATGAGGCCCGTCCTCCTTCATTCCGCACCCGATCAAACATGCTCCATTCCCGATCCACGATATTCTCAATCAGTTCCCTGGTCATATGCTTCTCCGAAAAAAGCCGCTGAACGGCGGTGAAATACAGGTGGTGCATGGCACGATTTCTTTTCAGTTGCAAGCCCTTCCGCTCTCCTTCGTCAAAAACGCCCTTATCTCCTGAAACCTCCCCGCTTCCGCTCCTTTCCCCCGCTCTTGATGCCTGCCCGCCTCCCTCTGCTCGGCAGCGGGCACGGCCCCTGCGCAGGGCCGTCGTCCGGCTGCCCCCCCCTCCATGCCGCACTGCCGCGCGCGGCGGGAGGTCCCGCTCCATGGCCCGTTGCGCTCGCGTCTCCGGCGGTCAGGGATATTTTCAACATTGCGACTGACAGAACATCGGGGGAAAATGGACTTGACAAAATGGCAAAGCCGATGAAATCCCTTTTTGCAACTCGTCCCCTCAGGGAGGGGAGTCCGCACGCCCCCTGTCAGTCTGCGGATGGGACGACTGCGGGGTGGAACATGACGGGGCAAACCATGCGTGGAGACATGATATGCGAGAAATGACCGAGACGCGAGGGCTTCCCTTGGCCAGAGCCTTTTTTCAGTCCTGCGAGTCCCGCCTGCGCGAGACGGTTCCCGATATCATGGCCGACGCGGCTGTCGGGCTGGCAGGCGAAGGCTCGGAATGTTTCGGCTGTGATGATGAGCTTTCCCGCGATCATGACTGGGGGCCGGCGTTCTGCATCTGGCTCCCGGCGGATCGCCTCGCCGCCTGCGCCTCCAGGCTGGACTCCGCCCTGGCGGAGCTGCCCGTGACCTTTGCCGGATATCCTTCACGCATGCGGCCTGAATGCCGTATGGGGAGGGTTGGCCCGCTGGCGGTGGAGGAGTTCTATGCCCGGTTTACAGGCCTGCGCCATGCGCCGCGCACATGGCGGGAATGGCGGGGCATTCCGGAACATGCGCTGGCGGCCTGCACAAATGGCGAGGTCTTCATGGACGCCAGAGGGGATTTTTCCGCGTGGCGCAAGGCCCTGCTGGAATATTACCCCAGAGATCTGTGGCTGAAAAAGCTGGCGGCCCGCTGCATGAACATGGCACAGGCCGGTCAGTACAATCTGCCGCGTGCGCTGAGGCGCGGCGAAACCGTGTGCGCCATGCTCGCGGCAAGCCGTTTCGCCGAGGCCGCGCTGGGTATGCTCTTTCTGCTGAACCGGCGCTATATGCCATTTTACAAATGGGCCTGGCATATCGGGCGGAATCTGCCGTTTCTGGGGGAATACACGGCGGATGCGCTGAAAAGAATCGCCTCGACGCCCCTTGTCGGAAGCGGCGGCGAGGCGGTTTGCCGCGAGGTGGAGGCTCTGTGTTCCCGGTTTGCTGAGGCGCTGCGGGAAAGGGGGCTTTCCTCCGAAACGGATTCCTGGCTCTGGGCGCACGGCCCGCATCTGGCCGCGCGTATTTCCGATCCCGAACTCGCCCGCATGAATCTGCTGGAGGATTAGGGCATTTCATTCATGAAATGCCCTGCGGAGTCGAGCGGAGTGAGACTGAAGCCTCGACGCCCCCCTCTCCGGTGTCGCCGCAATTCACTTGGGGCGCACAACTCCGGCTTCAGGCGTGAAACC
>OLFV01000575.1_pt1 | contig 42526 bp, 38 predicted proteins | sample 1605551 | NCBI WGS metagenome assembly OLFV01 (sample SAMEA3888922, study PRJEB22519) | human gut metagenome | biome: human gut; feature: human-associated habitat; material: faeces | place: Denmark | collected 2011 | reverse complement strand
GGGATTAATCAATAATAGAAATTAATTAATATTTCTATAAGATTAATTATACGAGTAATTATGGAAGAAAAAGTAGTAACAAATGAAAAAAAATTTGCTGACGGACTGTGTTTTAAGAAAATATTTTTAATATTTGTAATATTTAGCTTTATAGGCTGTCTCTATGAAGATTTATTATTTATTTGTAAAGGATATATAAATGAAGGCATAATAAATTATAGTACCAAAAGAGGTCTATTATATTTTGAATTATCACCAATATATGGTTGGGGAGCATGCATAATGGTATATCTTTTATCTATAAAAGAGTACAAAAAATATCAATACTTTTTATTTGGCTCTTTAATAGGGGGTACATTCGAATATTTAATAAGTTTTCTTCAAGAAACATTTACAGGGACAACATCGTGGGATTACAGCACATATTTATTAAATATAAATGGAAGGACGACTATACCATATATGCTCTTCTGGGGCTTACTATGTTACATATTAATGGTATATATATATCCATTTATTTCAAATAAAATAGAGTCGTTACCATATAATATAGGCAATAAAATATATTATATATTATTGGTACTAATAACCATTGACATGTTTTTATCATTTAGTGCATGTATAAGAATGGGATTAAGACATGATGGTTATAAACCGATAACACATTATGGTGAATTTTTAGATAAAATATATACAGACAAAAGAATGAAAAAAAGTTATACGAATATGGTGATAAAATGATAAGAATAATAAGCGAAATAATAATAACAATATCCATTTTAACATTATTATATAAATATTTAATAATGAAAAAAAATACCAATTATCCACAAAAAGAAAAAAATGGCCATAACTATGCAATATTAATCCCCGCTAGAAATGAATCATTAGTTATTGAAAAATTACTTATTAGTATTGAAAATCAGACTAAGAAAATAAAGCCTGAAGACGTTTATGTAATAGTAGAAACAAAAAAAGATAAGACAGTATCAATTGTAGAAAAACATAAAATGACAATCGTATATCGTAAAAACTTAAATAAAAAAAGAAAAGGCTTTGCTCTAGATGATGCTATCAAAGAAATACTAAAAAGTAATAAAAAATATGATGCTTACTTTATTTTTGATGCTGATAATATTTTAGATAAAAATTACATCAAAGAAATGACTAAAAGCTTTGATGAAGGATATGATATAGGAATAGGCTATAGAAATACTAAAAATAGTAAAAACCTAGTATCAGCAGCATCAGCTTTAACATTTTCCATGATAAATACAATTGGAAACAAAAGAAAATCAAAATATACTAATAATCTTATCATTTCAGGTACAGGATATTATATTAAAGGAACAATAATAGAATCATGGAAAGGATTTCCATTTAATTCCTTAACAGAAGATTATGAACTAAGTCTATATAGTATCTTAAATAATCTAACAACAACATATAATGATAGTGCTATATACTATGATGAACAACCAGAAATCTTTGACGTAACAATAACTCAAAGATCTCGTTGGGTAAAAGGTTACTTCGATGCCAGAAGAAATTATATACATAAAATCAGAAAAAGTATATCAAAAAAAGATAAAAATTATGCTTCAAAAATAACAGCCTTAATAGGAGTAAATCCATTAATAACACTTATTATTGGTATTTTACTATTACTAATAGATAGTATTACTAGTTTTAAAAACTTTATTATCAGCCTTCTAATAATATTTATATTAATATATATAACTTTAATGATATTTACATATATAATTATAAAGAAGGAAGAAAATAAACTAGATATAAAAGTATCAAAAATATTATTAATATTTTATAATCCATTCTATCTATTAAGCTATATTTATTGTTTATATATAGCAATAACAAAAAAAGATTTAGGATGGCAAGAAATAAAACACACAAATAATACAATTTAAAGAAAAATATATTTACTTTTCAAAGAAATTATATTATAATTTATTTATAATAGAAAGGGGTATGTATATGAAGTATCTTACTAAAGAAGAATTAGATCATATAGCAGCCAGTTTAATAGAAAACCCAAGTTATGAAACATTAAAAAACTTAGATAACGAATTAGCAAGTAAATATAATATAGGTGGACCAGCAGTATCTGAACCAACATCATCAAATGTTGAACCAATTCCATCAGGAGTAAATGAACAAGTGGTATCACCATTACCACCAGTATCAGAACCTATAGTAACAAATGGTACACCATTAGTAGCGGAACCAAGTATTACAAATAATACACCAATTCAACAAGTGCCAAGTTTTGAATTACCTAAGATAGAGCAGGCAAATACAAATAACATTAATCAAAATAATGTAAATAACAATCCAATTGATTTTACTGGTAATTTATGGGAACCAATGGGGGATAATTTAATGGCTACAACAGATAATTTCAATAACATGCCAACTGGTAATCAAAACATCGAAGTACCAGTATCAAATGGACAATTCTTTGGTCCCCAGAGAGAATCAGCTCCTAATCCAATACCAATAACTAGTGCTCAGCAAATACAAACAAATCAAAATATACAAGGACCAAGTATGTTTGGACAATTTGAACAAAATTATAATAAAACAGCTTAGCTGTTTTTATTTTTACCTAGTTGACTTTAACAAATAAATAATATATAATAACAAGAAAGAATTGAGGTAATTATATGAATACAAAAACAATAAATATTCAAGTTTTAGCCCTTTTAGGAGATGCAGTTTATTCACTATATATTAGAGAAAAACTAATTAAAGAAGGAATTAATGATTCTAATAAATTACAAAAGTTAATTATAGAGTATGTATCTGCTAAAGGAGAAGTAAAAGCATTAAACTATTTAATAGAAAATAACTATTTAACCGAAGAAGAACAAGAAATTATAAAAAGAGGAAGAAATTATAAAAATAATAATCACCCAAAAAACACAGATATTATAACCTATAAATTATCAACAGGTTTTGAAGCATTATTAGGAGATTTATATATAAATAATAAAGAAAGATTAGAAGAAATATTAAATTTAATAGAGGTGAAATAATGTTAATATATGGAAAAAATGTAGCGGTAGAAAAACTAAAAACACAAGATAAAATAAATAAAATATATTTAAGTACAAAGTTTAAAGATAAAGAAATACTAGATTTAATAGAAAAAAGAAATATAAAAATAAAACTATTAGATAACCATGAGTTAGATAAAATGTGTAAAGGATTACATCAAGGAATTATATTAGATGTTCAAGATATAAAAACATATAATCTAGATGAAATAATACCAAATATAAATAAAGAATATCCTCTTATCGTAATATTAGATCATTTAGAAGATCCTCATAACTTTGGAGCTATAATACGTTCAAGTGAAGCTTTTGGCGTAGATGCCATAATAATACCAAATGATAGATCTGTAGATATAACAAGTACTGTAGTAAAAACTTCAGTAGGAACTATAGAAAAAATGAAAATAATTAAAGTATCAAATATTAATAATGCCATCGAAAAATTAAAAAAATATGGTTATTGGATAGTGGGAACTGATATGGAAGGTATGCCATATACCACTATCGATTATAAAACAAAAATAGCAATTGTTATAGGAAATGAAGGAAAAGGAATAAGTGATTTAGTAAGTAAAAATTGTGACTATTTAGCCAAAATACCAATGGTAGGAACAGTAAATAGTTTAAATGCTTCAGTAGCATGTGGTATCTTTTTAGCGGAGATATCTCGTTCTAGAGGAAATTAATGAGTGATAGACTATTACAACCAGTTCAAGACAATAATATAGAAAAGACATTAACTATATATCAAAAATATAATTATCTAATAAATAAAAAAATATCCCTTTATAGTGGTTATAATAATTCTTCAGCGGATGATTTAAAAAACGAAATAGCATTATCAATATATAAAGTAGTATCAAAATATCCTGATAGTGGTACTTTCCCAATTTATTTAAATAAAGCAATTGATAGAACACTATTAAACCACTTAAGAAAAATAAACAATAAAAAAGATAAAGTATATCAAGAATCAATCAAGACAGATAATGATCAAGATTTTCAAGATAATAGATATAATCCAGAACAATTATTTTTTGAAATATCAAGTTATAATAACTTAAAAAGAAAAATAATAAATGAATTAACATGGAAAGAAGAACTGGTATTTACAATGCGAGAACAAAATTTTACAATAGAAGAAATATCACAAGTAACTGATAATTGTATAAAAACTGTATATAATATAATTAATAGAATAAAAAAGAAAGTATCAAATTTGTGTAAAATTAGCTAAACATTCCAATTAAAATATTTACATTTAATAAAAATTAATATACAATATACTTGTTAGGAGGCGTACTATGGAAGATATAAAGTTACCAGAAAAAGATAAACTAAAATTAATAGAAAAAATAGTTAATGATGATGGCTTATATGCATTAAATGAATATCTTCAGAGTTTAATGCCCAATAAAAAATTAGAAGTAGCGGAAGAATTACCTTTAGAGGAGAAGTTTACAAATATCCAAAAAGAGTCAATAAATAATCCACAAGAAGCAAGCATATATAGAAAAGAAGCAATACCACTAGTAAAACAGGACTTAATTAATCATCCATTAGAACCAATAAATAATTATTCTAATGAGACAATAATTGAAGAAGAAAAAAAAGAATATACTGGTCCTGTAAAGAAATTAGTCAACAATCCTTGGTCTACTGCTGAAGGAATAAAGACAGTATCACCAGGAGAATTAAATTTAAAATAAAGTGCTAAATTAGCATTTTTTTATTTGATAGAAAATAAAAACAAATGTACGCAAAAAATATTGACTTACAATGCCCACTGTGATATAGTAGTATTGCACAAAAAAAGAAAAATAAAAATAAATGGAGGTATACTATGGATAAAATAATAATAAAAGGTGCAAGAGAAAACAATCTAAAAAATATAGATATAGAAATACCTAAAAATAAATTAGTAGTAATGACAGGAGTATCAGGAAGTGGAAAATCATCTCTTGCTTTTGATACCATTTACGCTGAAGGACAAAGACGTTATGTAGAAAGTCTATCCGCTTATGCAAGACAATTTTTAGGAAATAGTACCAAACCTGATGTTGATGTAATTGAAGGCTTATCTCCAAGTATATCAATAGATCAAAAGACAACTAATAAAAATCCTCGTAGTACCGTTGGAACAGTAACAGAAATATATGATTATTTAAGACTATTATTTGCTAGAGTAGGTGTTCCATATTGTCCTAACCATCATATTCCAATAACATCACAGTCCATAGAAGAAATGACAAATAGAGTTCTATCATTAGAAGAGAATACCAAAGTAATGATATTATCTCCCATTGTAAAAGGAGAAAAAGGAACCTTTAAAGATTTGTTCGAAAAATTAAGAAAAGAAGGTTATATAAGAGTAAAAGTAGATAATGAAATAAAAGATTTATCTGAAGATATAGAATTAGAAAAAAATAAAAAACATAACATAGAAGTAATAATAGATAGATTAATAATAAAAGAAGGAATAAGAAGTAGATTATATTCATCATTAGAAACATCTGCTAATTTAGCCAAGGGTAAAGTAATTATAGATGTAATAGGAGGAGAACCAATAGTTTTATCAGAAGAATATGCTTGCCCATACTGTAATTATTCTTTAGAAGAATTAGAACCAAGAATATTCTCTTTCAATGCTCCTTATGGGGCTTGTCCTGATTGTAAAGGTTTAGGAGTAAAATACAAAATAGATGTTGACTTAGTAATACCAGATAAAAACAAATCAATATTAGAAGGAGCAATCAAACCAATAAACCTAGATGAAGAATCAAGTATTATGTATACAGAATTAGATACTGTAGCAAAACATTATAATATCGATTTAAATAAAAAAATAAAAGATTTAACTAAAGAAGAATTAGATATAATATTATATGGAACAAAAGAACCACTAACATTTAATTATAAATCAAAAAATGGAAATACTAGAAAAACAACTAGTTATTATGAAGGAATAATAACTAATTTAGAAAGAAGATATATTGAAACCAAAAGTACATGGATAAGAGAATGGATAGAAGGCTACATGACTGAATTAACTTGTCCTACTTGTAAAGGTTCAAGACTAAAAGAATCAGTACTAAACGTTCTTATAAATAATAAAAATATCTATGAAGTAACATGTATGTCAATAGATGAATTAAAAACATTCATAAGTAATCTGAAGTTAACTAAAGAACAAGAAGAAATATCATCATCGGTAGTAAAAGAAATATCATCAAGACTAAATTTCTTAAATAATGTTGGTTTGGGATATTTATCACTATCAAGAGAAGCAGGAACACTATCCGGTGGTGAAAGTCAAAGAATAAGATTAGCGACTCAAATAGGTTCAAGATTAACAGGAGTACTTTATGTATTAGATGAACCAAGTATAGGACTTCATCAAAGAGATAACCAAAAATTAATAAATTCCTTATTAGAAATGCGTGACTTAGGTAATTCATTAATAGTTGTAGAACATGATACAGACACAATGTTACAAGCAGATTATCTAATAGATATTGGTCCAGGAGCAGGAGAACATGGCGGAACAGTTGTTGCAGCGGGTTCTCCAAAAGAAGTAATGGATAATCCAAATAGTTTAACAGGAAAATATCTAAAAGGAATCGAAAGAATAGAGGTTCCTACCAAAAGAAGAAAAGGCAATAAAAAATATTTAGAAATAAAAGGAGCAAAAGAAAATAACTTAAAGAATATAAATGTAAAAATACCATTAGGAACAATGACTCTAATTACAGGAGTATCAGGAAGTGGAAAATCAACACTAATAAATGAAATATTATATAAAGCTCTAGCTCAAAATATTTATGGTTCCAAAGATAAACCAGGAAAGTATAAAGAGATAAAAGGACTAGACAATGTTGATAAAGTAGTTCAAATATCACAAGCTCCAATAGGAAGAACACCAAGATCTAATCCTGCAACTTATACTGGAGTATTTGACGACATAAGAGACATTTTCTCAGAAACAAAAGAAGCTAAAATAAGAGGTTATGATAAAGGTAGATTTAGTTTTAATGTCAAAGGAGGAAGATGTGAAGCCTGTTGGGGAGATGGCGTAAAGAAAATAGAAATGCATTTCTTACCAGATGTATATGTACCATGTGAAGTATGTAATGGAACTAGATATAATAGTGAAACATTAGAAATAAAATATAAAGATAAAAATATTTATGATGTATTAAATCTAAGAGTAGATGAAGCAATGGAATTCTTTGAAAATCATCCTAAAGTATTAAATAAACTAAAAGTATTACATGATGTCGGATTAGGTTATGTTCGCTTAGGTCAAAGTGCTCCAACACTATCAGGAGGAGAGGCCGCTCGTGTAAAATTAGCCAAAGAATTGCAAAAGAAGCCTACTGGGAAAACAGTATTTATACTAGATGAACCTACTACTGGACTTCATCAAGATGATATTAAAAAATTATTAGTAATATTAGAAAAAATCGTAGATAATGGCGATACTGTAATAATAATTGAACATAATCTAGATGTTATTAAAGTAGCGGATTATATAATTGATTTAGGACCAGAAGGAGGAAACAAAGGAGGAACTATTGTTACTACAGGTACTCCTGAAGAAGTAGTAAATAATCCTAATTCATATACAGGTAAATATCTAAAACAAGTATTATAATATATACCTCATTAACCTAAAGTTTAATGAGGTTTTTTGAAGCCTAAGGTCTTCAAAAAAGTATTTTAAAGCCTAAGGTCTTTAAAATAAAAAGTTTAATTTATAAGTGAACAAATGTACGAAAATGTATTGACATAGAAATAATAGTATGATACATTTAGGTTGAAACAGAAAAGCCGATAATATTTAGAGAGGATATATGGAAGAAAGCAAAATGCATTTAATAAATAAAATCTTTAATAATGAAACAATTAGAACTATCTGGAGTAAAGAAGAAGAAAAATACTATATTAGTGTTGTTGATATAGTGAGAATACTAACAAATAGTGACAATCCAAGAAAATATTGGAATAAGTTAAAGCAAAGACTGAAAGAGGTAGGAAATGAAACGGTGACAAAATGTCACCAGTTGAAATTGAAAGCTCAAGATGGAAAATATCGTATGACTGATGTTGTTGATATTGAAGGTATGTTTAGAATAATAGAGTCCATTCCAAGTAAAAATGCTGAACCAATAAAGATGTGGCTAGCAGGTTTAGGAAAAGAAAGAATCAATGAAATATATAAAGAATGGTCTGGAATGACAGCCTCAGAATACAAAGAATATAAAGGATTAAGAAAAGAATCATTAAGAGATAATATGGATAACCTAGAAGTAATCCTAGCAGATCTTTCAGAAGAAACAACTAAAAGACTAGCAGAAAAGCATAAACCACGAGGTTTAGAAGAAAATAAATTAGTAGCCAAAATGGGTGGACATTCCGCTAAAGTAGCCAGAGATGATATAGAAAAGAATCTAGGAGAACAAGTAATAACACAAAACAATCATTTAAACTATGAATACACAACTAATAATCAAATAGAAACAAAATAAACTTGTTTTTTCTTAATATTCTGTTATAATATCCATTAAGGAGATTTATATGGACGAAGAGAAAAATATTGAAGAGTCAGCTAATACATTTCTAAAAAGTTTTTTAGATGCTACATATAATGATAACAAAATACTATTTGATAATATGCAAAATATATATGCACTAATTTCATTTTTATATAATAATATGCAATATCTCGATGTAGAAACTCAAGATTTAAGAACTAGTACAAGAAAAGACTATGTTGCAAAATCAAAGCTAATAAATGATTTCTACAAAAATATAGGAATAAATTTTGTGATGAATGATATAGAAAGATACGGAACATTAAATATTTTAAATACAAATACTCCAAGTGAAGCCACTCATAATCAAATATATTTTGGCAACAATAATTATATTACAACTGAAGAATTTTATATCGACCCAAAAACAAAAGAAAAAATAATAACTTACAGAGTATTCCACAAAACCATAAACGTTTATAATAATGACTTACTAACCGATTCAATAATATGGGTACATGAAATATCCCACTACAAAAATCAACCTCCAGAAAAAAGAAATGAAGTAAATGATATACTAACAGAATTAGTAGCTTTTACTGAAGAACTAATATATACCGACTATTTAAAGCAAATAGGTTATGAAAAGGAAGCCGCAATGTTTAATATAGAGGAATATAAAAATCTTCATAACTATATAAATTGTAGCCATTATGTAATAAAAATAACCCTTTTATATTATCTTCTAGGAAAAGTATCAAAAGAAAGCTATTTATTACTATATAAAAATGATAAAGATTATGATAAAGCTCTAAAAATATTTGATGAAGAAAAAAATAAAAATCAAAATATCATTTTTCTATCATTATATTATTCAATAGGAATAATTTCATTCTATAATTATATAGAATATAAAAAAGATCCAAATTTCCTAGAAAAAATAAAAAAATTAAATAAAGAAATAATGACAGACATCTCATTAGAAGAAGCATTAAAAATAATTAACATAAGTTTAAATGAAGAATCACTAAATAGAATATTAGAAAACATAAATATATTTAGAGATAGTCTTCTAAAAGAAAATAAAAAGAAGAAAATATTAAATTAGAGACTACAGGCTCTAATTTACCACGTAAGACTATAGGCTGAAGTGGCATAAATAGAAAAAAGATAATTCCAAAAAGAATTATCTTTTAATATACTAATTATTATGAATATACCAAGTCCTATTAATATCACAATTCTGACTTAAAGGTTCAGGATTAGGTTTATCAAGTATAGCAATAGTAGGTAATTTAAAAGCAGTACCAAACATAATACAAGAACCAGGATGTAAAGTCTTAATCTTATTAGTAACAGTAATATCAGCACTAGAAATAATATCCTTAATAAACTGAAGATCCTTAGGATGAAACATCTTAAATACTAAGAAATTACTACATTGAGATATAGTAGTTTCAGAAAGTTCAGAAGGCCTTTGCGATACAATTCCTAAAAGAAGACCATACTTTCTACCTTCTTTGGTAATCCTCTCAAAAATATTATAACCAAGAATATCAATATCACTATCATTCTGTACATATCTATGAGCCTCTTCTAAAACAATATGAAATGGCATAGAAGCCCTTTGATTAAGAGAAACAATATAATCAAATAAAAGCTTAGAATAAATCTTAACTAAAGTCTTAGCAAATCTATCATCAACATAATTAATATTAAAATTAACTATCTGTGCTTTTCTACCATTAGGGCAAGTAAGAAGTAAATTAATATATCCCTCTCTATTAACATAACCATTATAATCAAAATATCTAGCATAATTACTATTCATTAAAGCATTAAATCTAACTTTAAGAACATTAGAAAGCTCAAAAGCCTTATCACTATTCATAGTACCTTCTGATAAAAGAGCAAACTCTAAAGCAAGAGAAAAATCCTTCATTGTATACATAAATTCCCCATTAGGTAAAGAAAGTTCAAAATTATCAAGACATAAACTCTCTAAATACTCAATAACAAGTTCAACGTCTGCAAATTCTCCCCCTTGTTCTACAAATAAACATTGTCTAATAGTTCTTGTCCATCCACCCTTTTCAAGCTTAATATCCAAATTCAAATTACTAGTATTAAACTTAGTAAGAATAGAAACAAACTTATTTCTAATAAGACTAGGAGCTTTACCAGAGAATAAAACATCAAGTAAACACCTAGCAATAATATCATTCTTTTGTGATATAACCTCTTCTTCACGTCTAGAAAAATAAGAAACAAGTTTAAGTGCCTTCTCTACAGTAGGAATCTGTTCTTTAGAAGTAACATTCATAAGTAAACATAAATCATCTACCCCTAAAAGCCAAAAAGGATAACTAATAATCTCAAATTCAGTACTATTTAAATCAGTAGTATATACTTTATAATTAATATTTTCATTAACTTCATGTATTCTTGAAAAAGCCCTTTGATATTCACCATAAGCATCAAATAAAAATATATTCGAATAAAAAGGTAAACTTCTGCATTGATAGAAGACACTCTGAAGTATTTTAGCAACAGAGTAAGATTTACCACTACCAGAATTACCCAAAATAGCAAAATGATTAGAAAAGAAATTACCAATATCAAGTTTAATATCATAATTAGGATAAACATAGGACTTACCAAGCGTAATAGTATTTTCAGCATCACTATTAAGAATAATATTAAGAATAGAATCATCAATTAAGTAGCAGCCGGCTTTAAAAGAAGGTTTAGAAATATCCCCATATAAAAATTTATTATCTTTAATTTCTCCAACTAAAGCAGCATTCATAATACCATTATCAATACCAATAACTTCACCAACACTAATAATATTATTATCTCTAAACACCACATTCTTACTAATTAAATTATCATAGTCATAAATATTAATATCTAAATGAACAGATACAATACTATCTGTAATTCCAATAATCTTCCCTAACATATTCTTTTCACCTATTATAATTATACAACATAAAATAAAATTTGTATATAAATAAATTGCAAAAAACATAAGCTTATGATAATATAAGGAAAAGGAGACTAGTTATGTGTATTGACTTTGAAGACTTTCTAGAGTACCTATACTTTATAGGAGAGTTAGATGACAAAGAAGAAGAAAAAGAAGAAAAACCAAAAACAAAAACAAAGACTATAGAAACTCTTTAAGTTTATCTATAGTCTTTTCTTGAAATTTAAGAAACTCACGAGCTATATTAAGATCACTCTTATCTATCTCTTTATCATAGGCTTTAATCTTCTTTTCCATTTGAGTACTTCCAGTAGATACCCCTTTAATTATCATCTCAGCAATAGCGGAATCACTATTATCACATTTAACTTCTTTTTTAATCCCCATATTAGCCATCATTTTTTCAAAGAAAGAAGTATCACTAATTTCTGCTTTTCCTTTCTTTAAATACTTCATAGCCTTCTTCTTCCAAGACTCATATTCTTTCATGATATCCTCAAGAGTCTTCTTAATTTTGTTATCCTTATCTTTTAAATCACGTATAAGTTTAGTTAAAGTATAAGAAGCCATTTCAGCATCTTTATAAATATGCTCCATAAGTTCATAATTTTCTTTCATATCATATCCTCCTAAAAGTATTATTACCAATATATATAAAAATATGATAAAAAATTATATGCCTCTCACACTACATTGTTCGAGGTTTTTGAAAGCCCAAAGTCTTTCAAAAAAATTTACTGGGCTAAGAGTCTCTGAAATAAAAGTATTTATATAAGCTATAGATTTATGTCTATAGTTTTTCTTATATCCACATATATTGTTGATAAACAAAATTACTAAAAAATAATGACAAGAGTAAAAGCAAGTGCTATAATAAACATTAAAACAATTGAAGGGAGCACTTATATGAACAAAAAAGAAGAATATCAAGAAATATATATAAATTTAGATGATTCAGGTAAATTAACAAAAAAAGAAAAAGTATCAGTATATGCAGGAATAGTCTTTTTATCAAAACAAGAAAAAGATAAATTTATAACTCAGTATCGCAAAATAATAAATGAGATAAAATGTTCTTACTGCGGACAAACAAAAGGAGAATGTACTAAAAAATGTAAAGAAATAAAAAATACAAATATCAAGAAAGGTCATAAAAGAAGACTTATGAACTACATAAGTAAATATTATACTATTGCCTTAATAATAAATAATACAAAAGTATATGATCATATTATAAGTAATAAAGCCTCAAAAGGAAGATACATAGATTACACAATAAGAAGACTAATTAAAAGTACCATTGAAGAATTAATAAAAGATAAAAAAATAGACTCACATAAAAATGTGAGATTAATAATAAATATAGATGAACAATCTACAAAAAGTAATGGTTATTATAATTTAAAAGATGGTCTAACTGAAGAATTACTACATGGAATATCTAATTTTAATTATGATATAAAATATAAAAATATATTATATGGAAAATTAGAAATAAGATTAACATATCAAGATTCAGGTAAGAGTTATTTAGTTCAAGCAGCAGATTTAATAGCAGGCACTACTAGAAGAAGAGCATTATCAAATATTGATTCTGATATTGATATTATCGATCATAAACTATTATTTCCATAAAAAGAAAAGAGACTATCTAGTAGTCTCTCCCCAACTCAAGCGGTGTACTTAACATACACTTAATTTAATAAAATCGACATTGAGCTATCGACCTGACGAGATTTCTCTCCGGTAATACAATGATACTATAACTATCATAAAAAGTCAAGTATATTGCACTATTATTATACTCAAAATAGTAAAAAAAATAAATCATTATAAAACAAAAATTTACATTCTAAAATATATTTGATATAATATTTTCAGAGAAGGAAGTGATAAAATGGATATTAGAGAAATAATTTTTAATGATATTATGCAAAACTATAACAAAAAATATAAAGAATATAACACATTAGAAGAGTATCTAAATAGTTATACAAGAGATGATTTATATAGACTAGCAGTAAGATATGGGATAATAAATGGTGATAACAAATTAGGTGAAGTAATAATAGCAAATACAAGTACTAAGAGTAAAATACTAAAGTATGTAGTAGATAACATCGAAGAAATAATAAAAAGTGTATTATTACCAATTAAAGATAACAATATCGAAATACTAAATAAAGTATTAGAAAATAAAAATACTCTAGTTATAGAAGATAGAAGATTACCTTTAACTTTAATATTAAATTTAGGTAATACTCCTGTAATACATGTACATTATGATAAAAAGAAAGATTTAATAACCATAAATATTCAAAAAGATATAGCACTAATCATAAATAAAATATTAAAAAATAAAGCATTCATTAAAGAACATCATGATTTACTTGATTTTGAAAAAAATATAGAAATGTTACTAGAAGTATATGGATTAATAGAAGAAGACACCTTATATGATATATATACTAAAGTATTAGATAATATAGAAAGAAAGATATTTGATAAATATCTAATGTATATAACCTTGAAAGATTGTCCTCTAGATAGAAAACATTTTAATAATATTAATTATATTTCAAAACTAGACCTTGAAGACTATGAAATAGAAGATTATATATCTAATAGAGAAGGAGAATATGAAATATATTCTAAAGACTTCTATGAAAATGTAGAAAATAGAACTTATCTAAAAGGTTTAAAATCTTATGAAAACTTATGTGACTTTTTTCAAAAATATTATGATTTTGATTTAAATGAAGAAGATGATATATTCGAACTAATAGTTTGTGATTACTTATATCAAATGCAAGAATCAAAAGTAATAGCTAGAAAGGCAATCATAACAAATCTAGATCAGTATTTCAATATAAATAGTAAAGAAAAAAATGAAATAATAAATTACTTAAATAAAATATATTATGATTATCCAAAATGGCGAAAGAAAGGAAATATATAATTGAATAACCTACCAAAATTAAAATTTAAATATTTAACCCTTGAAGAAACATCTGACATACTATCATGGACACTTAAAGATACAACTAATATATTATCAGTAAAAGAAGGAACATTATTCCTATATCCAGAATTAAAAAGACTTACCAAAGAAGATAATATTAAAGACATAATTCAAGATAGATATAATAACTTTATAAAAGAAAATAATAACTTGAGAGAAGAATATACCACTATTTGGAATGAATATAATGATAAATATATGTTAGAAATAAGTAATTACTTTAATATAAAGTGGCCAAAAGAATATAAAGAAATATCAGTAGGAATAGGACTAATACCAGTATGTCCTAGATACATTAAAGAAAAAGCCTTTGATATTCATAAGAAAAATAAAGAAGATTTAATAGATACCTGTATGCATGAATTATGTCATTTCCTTTTCTTTGAGAAATGTAAAGAAATATATCCAAATTGGAAGTATGAAGATTTTGATAGCCCAAGTTTGTTATGGTACTTAAGTGAAATAATCATAGACCCAATACTAAATAGCGACAACATTCAAAAAATATATAAACATAAGTTTAAATCCTATGATATCTTTTATAATGTAGAAATAGATAATATAAATCTATTAGACAAAATAACAAGTATATATAAAAATAATAATATAGAGACCGCTATTAAAGAAAGTTATAACTATCTAAAAGAACATGAAGAAGAGTTTATAAGTAAATGTAATAATAAATAACTTATCCACATAAACTTCCCGCAGATAAAAGTGACGGGTAGTTTTTCATTTGACATAATTTGCATCTTTCTATATAATATAAGCATCTAGAAAGGAAAAATACCATGGAATTAAACATTGACTACGTATCTGATTTACACTTAACTCACTACATAAGTAAAAAAGAAAGCGTAACCAAAATAGATAAATTAGTCCAAGATAAAATAAGTATGCAAGTAAAAGGAGATATCCTTGTAGTAGCGGGAGATATAGATGAAGATATAAATAGAGTGAGTGAACTATTATATTCATGTTCAAAATACTATAAAAAAGTAATATTTGTCCTAGGTAATCATGAATACTATATACCAGTAATAAAATATATCTATACTGATCCTATGGCTGAAGAATATAACTATAATAGTATGAATAAAGTATATAGATTAAATGAAATATTTAAAGATAATAAAGATATAATCATACTAGATAAAACAAATAATACTAAAGGACTATATACCTATAATACCTTCTTATTAGCGGGAGATACCCTTTGGTATAAACCAGTAACATTAGTAGATAAACTATATAACTATCCTATGCAGAATGATTCTAGATTTATCTTATCAGAATTATCTAAGAAAGATAAAATACAAAAACTACATAACGATAGCATATCTTGGTATAATAACTTACCAAATAATATAGATTTAATAATAACTCATGTACCACCATTTAGAAATAAAAATAATAGTAGGGGTAATAACTCTTGTTACTATACAGAAGTAAAAGAATATAAATCACCAGTATGGATATATGGTCATGATCATAAAGAAGAAGATATAATAATAAATAATACAAGATTAGTATCTAATCCATGGGGTTATGATACTAAAGAATTCAAAGTAAAAACATTAACATTAACTAAATAATAAACTAAGACATCAAGTCTTAGTTTTAATATACCTATATATTATCTTTATTATATTCACTATAAGCCTTACTATGTAAGTCTTATTAGTGTTTAATTAAGCTAAGTAAACTTATCTTAATTAAAAGTATCCAAGATACCTATTATATATAAGCAGTAGATATATACTAATATTATTTTAGTATAAAGAAATAATTATATAAATAAGAGTAGATAATGAATAAAAAGTGTATGCATATTGAAAAAAAACACATAATATATAATAATAGTTGAAAAAAACAACATTTTGTGTTAAAATTATTACTGTGAGGTGGGAAACTATGAAAAAGAGTGGAGAAAGATTAAAAGCTGCTAGAGAATTTTTAGGGTTAACTCAAGAACAAGTCGCATCTGCCTTAAATATGACTCGTAATATGATTGTAAATATAGAGAATAATAATAGAACTATTAAGTCTGATGAATTGTATAAATTTTCAAAATTATACGGAATAAGTATGGAAGAAATAGTTTCAGATGAAAAAGAAGTAAATTATAATATTCCAGTATTTGCAAGAGGATTTGAGACATTATCTGAAAAAGATCAGCAAGAAATTTTAAATTTGATAAAATTTAAAAATAACTACAAAGGATAATATGCAATATAAAAGCAAAGCATGTCTAGCAGCAGAAAAGATAATTGAAGAAGAAATAAAACGAGAAGGAAAAATATCTTTTCCAATAGATCCTTTTAAGATATTAAAAGCAAGAAATGTTATTATTACATATTCAGATTTTGATAAATTAGAAGGTTTATTATTATTTGACAAAGAAAAAGAATCTATTGTATCTATAAATTTAAATAGACCTGTTACAAGGCAAAGATTTACAGCAGCACATGAATTAGGACATGTAACTCTTCATGCTGAAATAAAAGGGGAAAACTTTTTATGTCCTATATTTGGAGTAAAAAATAAGGTTGAAAAAGAAGCTGATGAGTTTGCATCTAATTTATTAATGCCAACAACTGAACTTAATAAATTAATAGATAAATACCAAGATGAAAATGGGAAAGTTGATTTTGATGAGTGCCTAATTATAGCAGAGTATTTTGGAGTAAGTTTTGAATCATGTGTAAAAACAATTAGATTTAGATTAAATAGATTAGCAAGAGAATTAGATAATGATGAATTAAGTAAAGAAATAAAAAAATATAAACCAACATTTAAAAGAAAAGAATTGTTTAAAAAAACAAATGATTTGCAGTTATTAATAAACTCTATAAACTATAGCTATTTTTCAATTATTAATGTAAACAATATTATAGGAATAAAATTTATGCAAAATCTAGTTTACCATGATAATAGACTAGAAAATATCAATTTGAGTGTTGAAGAAATAAATAATATTTATGCAGATTTTCGTATAAATGGAAGTAATAGTAGATATTGTACAGTAGAAAATCAAAATATAATAGAAGTTTTAGGAAACATAGAAATGAATAGATATTGTTTAGAAACTAAAGATGAACTAAATGTATTTAAAATAAAAGATTTAAATAAATTATTATATAAGTATGCTCCATTTCCAGAGTATACAGGAGTATTTAGAACTGAAGATAATATGATACTTGGTGGTAAAATACAGCCAGTAAGTTATTCTGAATTATTTGATAAGATAGACGAACTAAATAATATGATTACAATACTAGTTGATAATATTGAAAAATATAATATTTCTGAATATATAAATGCTGTTGCTGATATTCATTATAAACTTACAGTTTTGCATCCTTTTCAAGATGGTAATGGTAGAATATCACGTGCTTTTATGAACTGGCTTTTAAGATTAAAAGGATTATGTCCTATATATATAGATTCAAGTAATAAAGATGATTATTTAGCAGCATTAAATAAGATTGATAGAGAATCTGATAATACAGATTTGCAAATAATAATCATAAAAGGAATAATAAACACAATGGCAGAATTACATGAATCTTGGAGATAGAAATTCATTATTTATACTGATGAATTTCTATTTTTTTAAAATTATATTAAGTATGAAACAGAAAAATAATTATATAGTCATATATAATAAAAAACTATGATATAATAACTTCAGGTGGTGAGACTATGTGTTTGATATGGAATTTAATAAAAGCATTTGCAGATACAGAAAATGATAATAAAAAAGATGATAATGATTTAGAGGATTGGCAAAAAGAATTAGTAAAAGAGAATAAACATGATTCATTTAATTTTGAAGAGGAAGAACTAGAAGATGATGACTATTATTCAGAGGATGATGATGAATAAGAAATTTGTCTAAATTTGTTGATTAAATATAAAAAAATTGGTACAATATAAGCAGTTAAAGGAAGAAAGACGCTTGTACAGGTCTATTTAATAGATTTTGTGCTACGTCTTTTTATATTAACTAGAAGTAGGAGGTGAACAATGGAGAATTTTATTTATGTCAACTCAAGTGATTTAAATGCTGTAAAAGTTAATGGAAACAATCTTGTAATAATGTTCAAAAGTGGTGGTGTGTATGAATATATGAACGCAGCTTGTGAATATTATAATTTGTTAAATAGTAATAGCAAAGGAAAATATTTTCATCAATTTATAAAAAACAAATATCAAGAGAAAAAAATTAATTAAAGAAAGGAAAAATAATAAAGTGATAGTATTAAATAGTGAAAATTTTAATGATGAAGAGATAAAGTATTTAAAGTTTTCTAATGACTTTAATATTGAAATATTAAAAAAAATTAAAATTATATTAGGGCCAAATGGAATCGGAAAAACATCTATATACAGAAATATAAAAAAAAGACATCCTGAATATGGATACATAGATTATAACGAAATTGAAAATTCAATAATAACAAGGGGTGATAAATTAATAATAGCACCAAGCATAACAGAAATAACAAAAAAAGAAGCAGAAAAAGAAAAAATAATAAATTCAATTGATACAAAAAAAACGATGAAAGAAGCGTTTGAAATTTCAAATAAGGCAAAAAGTGAAATAATTTCAAAAAATTTAAACAATTATAGAAATAACACAAAAGAAGCAATAAACAAGTTTAAAGGTGATAAACTTGACATATTGATTGACTTAGGTTCTCAAGAAAAAGAAATACTAGTTGGTTCTGGTAATAAAATTTTTGATATAGTAAATGAAGAAATCAAGTTAGATAAAATAAAGAATGATTATAGAAGAAGATACTTGGAAAGTATAGAGAAAACACTTAATGGTGAAGAGTATGAATGCCCTGTATGTGGTAGTGAATGTGAAAAACCTATCAAAAATATAATAGAAGAAGCTTTAAATAAAATTGAGGCAATAAATAATGACGTAATAAAAGACTATATTAACAAAAATTCTGATTTAACTGCTCAACAAATATTGGATAAAATAAATAAATTAAAAAAAGAAATCATCTCAAATAATTTAGAAATATCTGATTTAGAAGATTACCTAATCTGTGGAGGTAATAAAGAAAAAGCAACTATGATTCTTGATGCTAAAAATAATCTGCCAAAATTAGAAGAAGAATTAAAAGATTTAGATAATAAAAAAATAGATTTTTATAATAATATTAAGGCAGTTAAGGATAGAGTAATCGGAATATTTAAAAGTCAACTTGATGTTTCTGTTGATAATATAAATTTTAATGACAATAAAAAAGAATTAGAAATCAAACTGTCAAGGCCGGTAGAAAAACATAGTACAGGAGAAATAAATTTAATTACTTTTGCAGTTTCACTATTAGAGTTTATTGGTAGTGATAAGAATACGTTGATTATTGATGATCCACTAAGTAGTTATGATATACCAAACCAATATAAAATAATATATGAAATAACAGCTGTAAATAGTGATGATAATCGTATATTATTGTTTACACACAATATTGACTGCATAAATATAGCTAATTCACAAAACACTAGTTCATATGAATATGATTTGATTGATAATATTAATGGAACTCTTTATTTAAATAAAATAACAAATTCTTTAGAAGATAGTGGATTTTCTATTAAACATATTCTTAAGCATATCGATAATAATTATCAGTATAAAAACTATTTGAAATTATTATCTGAAAAAGATAACTGGGAAGCATCTTTAGAAAATCACAAAATATTTCATTATGATTCAAGTTGTTCTAAATGTATAGATGGATATAATTATGATAATAATGTTTTGGTAGACATAATTGATTCAATAGAGCCAAATACCATCAATAACAATAATTATTTAATAAATTCCGCAAATAAGATAATGTACTTGGCTGCATTAAGAGTTTGGATAGAAAAAAAGTTTACAGAAAACACAAATGATTTAGAAGGATTAAAAGAAAAACAACAATTGTCAAATAAAATTATATTTATGTTTGATGGTAATCATTGGATTGGACCAAATAAAGTAACAAAATCTTACTTAATGAGTAAAAAGGTAATGTTAAATCAAAATGATCATTTTAAAAGTCAAAAAGAACCATTTTACTTTGCTTTAAGTTTATCAACAGAAGAAATTATAAAGGAAATAATTGATATTAAGGAACATTTTAAAATTTGATTTGCAAATTGATTGAATTCAAAATCATATAATACTAGCTGTATTAGTAGAATTTAAAAACAAATAAGTGTAAAAGTATGTTATAATTATATATGGAGATGGTAGTATGTCAAAATTAAACGTAGATCAAAAAAATATTAGGCTGTTATTAGCGGATAAAAAAGCAGATTTTTTGATACCAGATTATCAAAGACCTTATGCGTGGTCAGAAGAAGAGTGTCAAACACTTTGGGAAGATATTTTTGATTTTGCAATTCCTGAGGGAGATGCAACAAAATTTAATAGTGAAGAAGAATATTATTTAGGACCAATTGTAACATTTAAAAATGACCACAACAAATTAGAAGTAATAGATGGTCAACAAAGATTAACTACAATAATGTTGCTATTAAGAGCATTTCATATTAGTTTTGGTGAGATGAGAGATGAAAACTCTAAAAAAATAAAAGAAATGATTGAAAGCTGTATTTGGAAGACAGATGAATTTGGTAATGCCAATAGAGATTTACTTAAAATAGATTCAGAAGTTGCAACTGATAAAGATAAGGATGAATTTCTTTCAATTTTAAATACCGGAATAGCACCATTAACAATGAAAAGCAAATATGCAGAAAATTATAGATATTTTCAAAAGAAGATAGATGAGTTCTTACATAGTTATCCAGGATACTTTTCTTATTTGCCTGCAAGAATACTAAATAATTGTATATTGCTACCAATAGAAGCAGATAACCAAAATACAGCATTAAGAATTTTTTCAACATTAAATGATAGAGGACTTCCGTTATCAGATGCTGATATATTTAAAGCTCAATTTTATAAATATTATTCAGATAAAGGAGAAAAAGAAAAATTTATAAAAATATGGAAAGACTTAGAAGATCTATGTGAAAAAATATTCCATCCAATTTCTGGAACACCAATGGATGAACTATTTACTAGATATATGTACTATGAAAGGGCAAAGATGGGAATAAAATCTTCTACAACAGAGGCTCTAAGAAGATTTTATGAAAAAGATTCCTATAAACTATTAAAAAATGATTATACATTAAATAATCTAGTAGAGTTAGCAACATTTTGGAATGACATATCTAGTCAAAATCGTGAAAGATTTAGCGATAGAATATTAAATAAATTATTTGTTTTAAATATGGCTCCTAATGGTATGTGGGCATATTTCTTATCAGTATATTTTATGGCAAATAAAGATAATAATGGTATGTTAGAAGATGAAAAACTATATAGATTCTTAAATAAGTCAATAGCATTCATATGGACATATGCTTTCTTTAATCCAGGGGTTAATGCATTGAGAACTCCTATATACGATGAAATGATTAATATAATTAATGGTGTAGAAGTAACATTTGATAAATATAAATTTGATAAAGAATTAGTAAAGCAAAGTTTATTTAATTATTCTTTTGATAATAGAAGACCGGTTACCAAGTCTATGTTAGCATGGTGGGCTTTTACAAATGAAGAGCAAGCATATTTACCATTGGAGCAGCCTTTAGAAATTGAACATATTTATGCAAAGAATAGACAAGATATCGATGGAAACTTAAAAGATAAAAGAAATCTAGAAAAGTTAGGTAATAAGTCATTACTAGAAAAATCTGTTAATATAAGAGTATCTGACTTTAGATTTGAAGATAAAATTAAAAAATATAAAGGATATATGAATGATAAAGGTAAATATATAGATGGAACAAAAATTCAAGATTTATTAACATTAAATGCTAGATATAAAAACTTTGATGAACAAGATATTGAATCTAGAAACAACTTAATTATTGACACTTTTATTGATTATTTATCGGAAGAAGCACTATTTAAATAAAATAATATTTTAAGTAAAAAGAGAGGAAGTATTACATATGAATAAACAGCAATTGGCTTCTAAAATATGGGAGTCAGCCAACAAAATGCGTTCTAAAATAGAAGCAAATGAATATAAGGACTATATTTTAGGATTTATATTTTATAAATTTCTTTCTAATAAAGAAATAAGAACTTTAGAAAGCATGCATTATCCAAAAGATAGATTAAAAGAAATAACGGAAGATAAAACAAGCATCGTCGAAACATTACAAAATGCAAATGGCTATTTTATTGAGTACAATAATTTATTTTCAACTTGGATTGAAATGAGAAACGATTTTGACATTTCAAATGTTAGAGATGCACTTTCTGCATTTACTAGATTGATTAAGAGTACCCACAAAAAAGTATATGATGGCATCTTTAATACTCTTGAAACAGGACTAAGCAAACTTGGTGACACATCGCAAAGCCAAACAAAAGCTGTTAAAGATTTAATTTATTTAATAAATGATATCCCAATGGATAACAAGCAAGATTATGATGTGTTAGGATTTATTTATGAATATCTAATATCAAATTTTGCAGCCAACGCAGGAAAAAAAGCAGGAGAATTTTATACACCACACGAGGTTTCATTACTAATGTCAGAGATAATTGCAGAACATTTAAAAAACAGAGATAAAATAGAAATATACGATCCAACAAGTGGTTCAGGTTCATTATTAATAAACATTGGTAAAACAGCATCAAAATATATCAAAGAAGAAAATAAAATTAAATATTATGCACAGGAGTTAAAACAAAATACATATAATTTAACTCGTATGAATTTAATAATGAGAGGTATATTGCCTGATAATATAGTAACAAGAAATGGTGATACTTTAGAAGATGATTGGCCATATTTTGATGAACATCAAGCATATAATCCTTTATTTGTAGATGCAGTTGTTTCTAATCCACCATATTCACAAAATTGGGATCCGAAAGATAGAGAAGTTGATGCAAGATATAAAGAATATGGCTTGGCTCCAAAATCAAAAGCAGATTATGCCTTTCTATTGCATGATTTATATCATTTAAAATCAGATGGAATAATGACAATAGTTCTTCCACATGGAGTACTATTTAGAGGCGGCGAAGAAGGTGAAATCAGAAAAAATTTAATTGAACATAATAATATTGATACAATTATAGGACTTCCGGCTAATATCTTTTTTGGAACTGGAATTCCAACAATTATTATGATTTTAAGAAAAGATAGAGATAATACTGATACATTAATAATTGATGCTTCTAAAGGCTTCATAAAAGAAGGTAAAAACAATAAACTGAGAGCATGTGATATTAAAAAAATAGTTGATACTGTTATTAAAAGAGAAAGCATCCCAAAATTTTCAAAGGTAATTGAAAGAGCAGAAATTAGAAAAAATGAATACAATTTAAATATACCTAGATATGTCGATTCATCTGAAGAATCAGAATCATATGATATCTATTCTCTAATGAATGGTGGAATACCAAAAGAAGAAATAAAAAAATATAATCATTATTTTGATGTGTTTCCTAATTTAAAAACTGATCTATTTGAAAATATTAACACCCTATACTGTAAACTAAAAATTGATGACTTACATAGCTATATAATGAATCATCAAGATATTATAAATTACAAAAACGACTATAAAGAGAAATTTAAAAATTTTGATGAATACTTAAAAGAAGAATTAATTAATAATATTGACAATGTTGATATAACAGAAGAGGAATCAAAATTAAGTAATTCACTATTTAATAGATTAGAGAATGTCTTACTGGTTGATAAATATAGTGCTTATCAAATATTGGATGATATTTGGAACATCATTTCTGGAGATTTAGAACTTATAAAATCAGAAGGTATTGAGGCTTGCAACAAGATAGATCCAATAATGGAAACAAAAAAGAAAAATGGCAAAGAAACAGAAGTTCAAACAGGAATTAAAGGACATATTATTCCACTAGATTTTGTTATTGATTACAAATTAAAAGATTTAAAAAATGACATTATATCAAAAGAAAATAGATTAAGGAAAATTGAATCAAGAGTTAATGAAATATTTGATTCACTTGATGAGGATGAAAAATTAGAAATAGAAAGTACATTAACAGAAGAAAATGACGCTTTCATTCCAAAAGAAATAGAAAAGAAATCAAAAGAATATTTAAAATCATCGTTGAGTGAGGGAACAATTGAGAAAAAGGTTATAGAAGCAAACAACTTATTTGAAGAACAAAAAAAATTAACAAAAGATATAAAGAATTTAAATAACAATATAGAAATAGAGGCTCAAAAAGAAATTGAAAATTTAAATTATGAGGATATATGTATATTATTGAACAAAAAATGGATAGATCCAATAATTAATGGACTTGATAAAATGATTAATGATATAGTTATTGAATTTGCAAAAAGTATTGAAAAACTATCAACTAAATATGAACAAACGTTAAAAGATATTGACAATGAAATATCTAAAACAGAAAAAAAATTAACGAGTATGATGGATGAATTAACTGGTTCTGAATATGATATGAAAGGTTTAGAAGACTTTAAATCTTTAATTTGTGGTGATTAATATGAGTGAATATAAAAGTGCACCTCAAATAAGATTTAAAGGATTTAGTGACGCTTGGGAACAACGTAAGTTGGAGGAAATTTCTAACAGATTTGATAATTTAAGAGTTCCAGTTTCTGCTAATGAGAGAGAAAAAGGAACAACTCCGTATTATGGAGCAAATGGAATTAAAGATTATGTCAAAGGATTTACTCATAATGGTGAATATGTTCTAATTGCAGAAGATGGAGCGAATGATTTAAAAAATTATCCTGTAAAATACGTGAATGGCTTATTTTGGGCTAATAATCACGTACATGTCGTACAGGGAAAAGAAGGAATCTGTGATAATAAATATTTGAAATATTGTTTTACTAAGACTAATATTGAATCTCTTTTAGTCGGTGGAGGTAGAGCGAAATTAAATGCTAATATTATGATGGGTATTGAGTTAACAGTACCATCTTTCAATGAGCAGGTTGAACTTGGAAGAATGTTTTATGAATTAGATAACCTTATCACTCTTCATCAGCGTAAGTACGATAATTTAGTTAAAGTTAAGAAATCTTTACTAGAAAAAATGTTCCCTAAAAATTCTTCAAATGTTCCAGAAATTAGATTTAAAGGATTTGTTGACGCTTGGGAACAACGTAAGTTCAGTGATTATGTTGAAGTGTCTGATGAAAAAAACAGCAATGATATATATAATAAAACTGATGTTTTGTCAGTTTCTGGAGAACTTGGTATTGTAAATCAAATAGAACTTCAAGGCAGAAGTTTTGCTGGATCATCTGTTTCAAATTATGGAGTAGTTAATACTGGAGATATTGTTTATACCAAATCCCCATTAAAAGTAAATCCGTACGGAATTATTAAGTCAAACAAGGGAAAAACAGGTATTGTTTCAACTTTATATGCAATATATAGACCTAAAAATATTACTAATCCATTTTTTGTGCAAACCTATTTTGAACAAAATGCAAGAGTAAATAATTATCTTCATCCATTGGTAAATAAGGGTGCAAAAAATGATATGAAGGTATCAGATTCAAATGCCTTGTTAGGGAATGTTATATTTCCTAAAAAAACAGAGCAAGACAAGATTTATGAACTGTTTACCAACTTAGGTAACCTTATCACTCTTCATCAACGTAAGCTAGAAAAATTGAATGAACTGAAAAAATCAATGCTTGATAAAATGTTTATATAGGAAGGAGGAAAATTATGTATAATGATGAATTGCAATTTGAAGCGGATTTTGTTAGATCTCTTCAAGAAAACGGTTGGACAGATGGAATTTTAAAAAATCCAACAGAAAAAGATTTGTTAGATAACTGGGCAAAAATATTATTTGAGAATAATAGACAACAAGATAGATTATCAGATTTTCCTTTAACAGACACAGAAATGCAACAAGTTATTGACAAAATAAATGAATTAAAATATCCTGTTAAATTAAATAGTTTTATTAATGGCAGAACAATTGGAATTATAAGAGATAATCCTAATGATATATTACATAAAGGAAAAGAAGTAAGTTTAAAAATATATGATAGACAAGAAATAGCAGCTGGTCAATCAAGGTATCAAATAGCGGAACAACCAATTTTTAATAAAAAATCGCCAATTTTAAATGATAGAAGAGGCGATGTAATGTTATTGATTAATGGTATGCCATTATTCCATATAGAATTAAAAAAGAGCAATGTTGATATTAGACAGGCAACCAGTCAAATAGAAAAGTATGCACATGAAGGAGTGTTTGGAAGTGGCATTTATCAGCTGATACAAATATTTGTTGCTATGACTCCAAATGAAACACTATACTTTTCTAATCCTGGCCCTGATGGAAAATTTAATCCTCTATTCTTTTTTCATTGGGAAGACTTTAATAATGAGATAATAAATAACTGGAAGGATATAACAAGAACTTTGCTATCTATACCAATGGCACATCAGTTAATAGGGTTCTATACGGTAGCAGATGATACAGACAATGTTTTAAAAGTTATGAGGAGTTACCAATATTATGCTGCAAATAAAATTAGTGACATCGTATCGAAAACAGATTGGACAAATCCTAACACAAGAGGCGGATATATTTGGCACACTACTGGTTCTGGTAAAACTATGACTTCATTTAAGTCAGCACAATTAATTGCTAATTCAAAAGATGCTGATAAAGTTATATTCCTGATGGATAGAATAGAACTAGGTACTCAAAGCCTAGATGAATATCAAAATTTTGCTGACAGTAAAGAAGATGTATCTGGTACAGATAACACAAAGGACTTAATAACACAATTAAAAGATGATCATAACATTTTAATTGTTACATCAATACAAAAGATGAGCTTAATAAAGTCAGTTCTTGGTATATATACTCATGATATTGAATTAATAAACAAAAAAAGACTTGTGTTTATAGTAGATGAGTGTCATAGAGATACATTTGGAACCATGATGTCAACTATAAAAGAAACGTTTCCAAAAGCTATATTTTTTGGCTTTACAGGGACACCTGTTTTTGATGAAAACAAAAAGAAAATGAGTGTTACATCCGATATATTTGGAAATGAATTACATAGATATGTTATAGCGGATGGAATAAGAGATGGAAATGTCTTAGCTTTTGATATTAAAAAAGTATTAACATTTCGTGATAAAGATATTAGAAAAGCTGTTGCTTTAGAAAAATGTAAAGCTGGTTCCGAAGAAGAAGCAATTTCAGATCCTAATAAGAGTGACTTGTTTTATAAATTCATGAATGAAATGCCAATGTGTGGCGATTACAATGAAAATGGAGAATATATTAAAGGAATAGAAGATTATATTCCAAAGACACAATATAATAATCCAGTTCATAGAGAAAAAGTTGTAGAAAGTATTTTAGAAAATTGGAAGATTATAAGTCATAATAATGAATTCAGTGGTATACTAGCAACAAGTAGTATTCCAGAAGCAATAGAATATTATAGGTTATTTAAAAAGAAGAATGCCAATGAACTGTTTAAGTTCACCATATTAGTTGATCCTAATATAGATAACAATGAAGGAAATATTTTTAAGGAAGATGGGCTAGTGGAGATTATTGAAGACTATAATAGTATGTATGATCAAACATTTTCTTTATCAACAAGTGGCTCTTTTAAAAAAGACATAAGTAATAGGCTTTCGCACAAAAGACCATATACAAATATTTTGGATAAAGATAAATTGGGTTTGTTAATTGTAGTTGATCAGATGCTTACTGGATTTGACTCTAAGTGGTTAAATGTTTTATATATGGATAAGGTAATAAAGTATGAAAACGTAATCCAAGCAATTTCTAGGACTAATAGAATATATAATAAAAATACTAAACCGTTTGGAATAATAAAATACTACAGAAAACCTTATACAATGGAAAAAAATATTGAAAAAGCAATTAAACTATATTCTGGTAATAAACCTTTTCAATTGTTTGTTCCAAAGTTAGATGAAAATATAAATAAAATGAATATTATATATTTACAAATTAAAGAGTTATTTGAATCAGAAGAAATTAACGATTTTGTCTCTTTACCGGAGTCTAACGAATCAAAAAGAAAATTTGTAAAATTGTATAATGAATTTAATAAATATTTATGTGCTGCTAGAATTCAAGGATACATGCCAAAAGATGAATTGAAAGATAATATTAATTCATATAGTGAAGTACTACTTGATAAAGATTTAAGTAATGAAGAATGCAATGATATGGGGCAAACAAATTATGAAAAGATTTTAGAATTATCAAGCCCAATTACCCAGGAAGTACTCGAAGCATTAAAACAAAGATATATAGATGTAAGTAAAAATGCTGAATATGAAAAAAATGATGAAATACCATATGATATTGATGGAAGTATAATTGAAATAGATGATGGAAAAATTGATTCTGACTACATTAATAGCAAATTCACAAAGTTTCTTAAAACATTAAAATATAATGATTGTTCTGCTGAAGAATTAGAAAAAGCATTAAATAGCTTGCATAAATCTTTTGCAAGTTTATCACAGGAGCAGCAAAAATATGCTAATATGGTAATTCATGATATTGAAAGTGGAGATTTGATTATAGAAGATAATAAAACATTTATGGATTACATAACACAATATGCAACATCGGCTGAAAATGATCAAATAAAGAAATTAGCTAACTCTTTCGGCCTTGATGAAAATAAATTAAGAAATATGATGAAATTACCAATTAGTGCAAATAATATAAATGAGTATGGTAGATTTGATGATTTATTAAGAACTGTTGATGAGATTAAAGCAAAAGAAACATTAGAAAAGCTATATAATAGGTCATTCGAAATATGGGAATCAAATATGGAAACACAGAAAATCCTAAGGGAGTTTATTCTAAAAGGTGGATTTGACTTAAATAAAACAATTGAAAAGTAGAATAATTTAATTAGTTTAAAGATAGAACAATTTAATTGCTTCTATCTTTTTTCTTGGGAACAACGTAAGTTTGATTCTTTAGCAAAAATAGATCGAGGATTAACTTATAGTCCAACAGATTTAAATAATAATGGCATAAGAGTTTTACGTTCTTCAAATATTGATGAGGATTATTTTAAGTTATATGATGAAGATGTTTTTGTGAATCCGGAATCTATTAATATAGATTTTGCAAATAATAATGATATTTTAATTACATCAGCTAATGGTTCTTCAAGATTAGTTGGAAAACATGCAATAATTAGTGGAACATCAAGCAATTCGACAGTTCATGGTGGATTTATGCTTTTGGCAAAACCATATATTAATTCATATTTTTTAAATGCTTCTATGAGTTCAAATTGGTATAAAAAATTTATTGATTTATATGTTGCTGGAGGAAATGGTGCAATTGGTAATCTAAGTAAAACAGACTTAGATAATCAACTTGTTCATGTTCCGAAAGAAAGAGAAATTATTAAAATAGGCGAATTATTTAAAAATCTAGATAATCTTATCACTCTTCATCAACGTAAGTATAATTGTTTTTCTAATTCTTGGGAACAACGTAAGTTGGAGGAAATTTCTAACAGATTTGATAATTTAAGAGTTCCAGTTTCTGCTAATGAGAGAGAAAAAGGAACAACTCCGTATTATGGAGCAAATGGAATTAAAGATTATGTCAAAGGATTTACTCATAATGGTGAATATGTTCTAATTGCAGAAGATGGAGCGAATGATTTAAAAAATTATCCTGTAAAATACGTGAATGGCTTATTTTGGGCTAATAATCACGTACATGTCGTACAGGGAAAAGAAGGAATCTGTGATAATAAATATTTGAAATATTGTTTTACTAAGACTAATATTGAATCTCTTTTAGTCGGTGGAGGTAGAGCGAAATTAAATGCTAATATTATGATGGGTATTGAGTTAACAGTACCATCTTTCAATGAGCAGGTTGAACTTGGAAGAATGTTTTATGAATTAGATAACCTTATCACTCTTCATCAGCATAAAGAATTAAAAAGGAGAAAAGATAAAAATGGACACTTACGATGGTAATGAAAAATTTTATAAATATTACGAAAAATGGATAGAGGTATATAAAGAAGGTGCAATTAGAAATGCCACGATGCAAAAATATAAATTAACATTAAAATGGTTGAAGAAAATAGCTCCTAATTTAAAGATAAATGAAATAAATAGAATAAGTTATCAAGAAATATTAAATAAATATGCAGAAAGTCACGAAAGGCAAAGTACTATGGATTTCCATCATCAGCTTAAAGCGGCAATATTAGACGCAGTTGATGAAGGAATGATTTCAAGGGATCCAACTAGGAAAGCAATAATTAAAGGAAAAACACCACGAGAAAAGAAGGATAAATATTTAAATCAATTTGAACTTCAAAAGTTAATAGCGGATTTAGATTTAAAAGGCAAAATAAATACCGATTGGTTAATATATTTAATTGCTAAAACTGGAATAAGATTTTCAGAGGCTTTGGCAATAACCCCGAAAGATTTTGACTTTCCGCATCAAACTTTAAACATAGAAAAAACATGGAATTATAAAGAAAATGGTGGATTTGAACCAACGAAAAATAAGTCATCTGAAAGAAAGGTACAATTAGATTGGCAAACAGTAATACAATTTTCAGAAATAATAAAAGGTCTAGAAGAAGAAAAGCCAATATTTATTAATAAAAAAATATACAATTCTACAATAAATGATACTTTAAAAAGACACTGTATAAATGCAGAAATTCCAGTAATTACAATACATGGCTTGAGACATACACATGCATCAATATTATTATATGCCGGTGTATCGATAGCAAGCGTAGCACATCGATTAGGACATGCAAGTATGTCTACAACACAAAAAACGTATTTACATATAATACAAGAACTTGAAAATACAGACATAGACAAAATAATGAGGGCTTTAACAACCTTAAATAATTAAGATAAACAAATGCTGATGAAGAGTGATAAGGTTATTTATAATAAATAAAAAATATAAAGATTTTTTATAATAACATAGATAAAGAATAATAAACTAAATATCATTGATTTCTTCTACCTTACAAACTTGTAATATAAAACAGAGTAAAATAATGATATAATATAACTATAGAAAGAAGGAAATATAATATATGAAAAAGATAATGATAATTGAAGACGATACTATAATATCTAAAGAATTATATGAACTACTAGTAAATGCAGGATATGAAGCATTAATACTAAAAGACTTCTCAAATGCCAAAGAAGAAATATTAAAAAGTAATATAGACCTAATTCTCTTAGATATAAATATCCCATATCAAAATGGTGAGCAGTTACTTAAAGAAATAAGGAAAGAATCAAATGTTCCCGTAATAATGGTAACCTCAAGAGCAAGTGAAACCGATGAAATATTATCAATCTCTTATGGAGCGGACGATTACATAACCAAGCCCTATAGCCCAACCATTCTATTACTAAGAATACAAAATATCTTTAAAAGATTAGATAATAGTACTGAAGTACTAAAATATAAAGATTTAGAAGTCTCGCCATCACGAGGTACCTTATCTGGTAGTAACAAAGAATTAGAACTAACCAAAAATGAAATGCTAATCTTTCAGCACCTATTAAATAACCAAAATAGAATTGTATCAAGAGATGAATTAATGACCATTCTTTGGAATAATGAAGAATACATAAATGATAATGCTCTAACCGTAAATATAAGTAGACTAAGAAGCAAACTAGAGGACTTTGGTTATCCAAATGCCATAGAAACAAGAAAAGGACAAGGATATATACTATTATGAAATTAACAAACTATCTAAAAGATAAAATAACCATAATCATTATCACTATCATATCAATAATTCTAATAACCCTATTAGATATAGCCTTCAAAGTACCAGAGGGACTAATAATAGTAACCATAGTATTACTACTATTAACACTAATCATAGCCCTTTTAATATCATATTTCCAAAAAAGAACCTTCTATAACACCCTCATAACCAATACCAAAAATCTAGATAAAAAATACCTAGTCCTAGAAACCATACCAAAACCAAATACTTACGAAGAAGAACTAATATATAACATCATGTGCGACATCAACAAATCAATGATTGAAAATGTCAGTAGTTACATAAATAGCACCAAAGACTTCAAAGATTATATTGAGATGTGGATACACGAAGTAAAAATACCAATATCAAGTCTAATCCTTATGACCCATAATCATAAAAACCAAGTACCAAAAGAATACATTGAAGAAATAAAAAAACTAGATAACTACATCGACCAAATCCTCTATTATGTAAGAAGTAACTATACCAGTGAAGACTTTATCTTCAAAAAAGTAAAACTAGAAAAAATAATCTCATCAGTAGCTCTTAAAAATAAAGATGACCTCTTAGAAAATAAAATTGACCTAATCGTCGATATAAAAAATACCGAAGTCTATACCGATACCAAATGGTTAGAATTCATTTTAAATCAAATTATCAATAACAGTATCAAATACAAAAAAGATATTCCAAACTCCTATATCCAAATAAATGCTATAGAAGATAGTAACCAAATAACCTTATTTATCAAAGATAACGGTATTGGCATACCAAAAAGTGATATCCCAAATGTTTTCAAAAAATCATTTACCGGTACTAATGGCAGAGATAAAATCAAATCAACAGGCATGGGTCTATACATAGCCAAAAAACTATGTACCAAACTAGGTCATAAAATAGAGATAGAATCTGAAGAAAAAGAATATACCATTGTCAAAATAACCTTTGGTAAAAATAAACTTTATCACCCAGAAGACTAACCTTACAAAAAAGTAATATACTGTAATATTAAAATTACGACAAATATCCTATTATCTAGTATTATTAATTACGAAAGGAAGGAAAATAATATGGAAAATATACTAAAAATAGAAAATATTGAAAAATACTATGGAAGTAAATCAAGTTTAACTAAAGCCATAGATAACATATCATTTGAAGTAGAAAAAGGAGAGTTTGTCGCTATCATGGGTTCTTCAGGTTCAGGTAAAACAACATTACTAAACTGCATATCCACAATTGATAAAGTAACCGCCGGACATATTTTTGTAGGAGGAACTGACATAACAAAACTAAAAGGAAATGATTTAAACAAGTTTAGAAGAGAAGACTTAGGTTTCATCTTTCAAGACTTCAATTTATTAGATACCTTAACAGCCTATGAAAATATAGCACTAGCCTTATCAATTCAAAATGTAAGTCCCAAAGAAATAGATAAAAGAATAAAGAAAGTAGCAATAGAACTAGATATCGAATCAGTACTAAAAAAATATCCTTACCAAATGAGTGGAGGACAAAAACAAAGAGTAGCAGCAGCTCGTGCCATAATAACAAATCCATGCTTAGTACTCGCAGACGAACCAACCGGAGCTCTAGATTCTAAGTCATCAAAAATGCTCCTAGAAAAACTAACATACTTAAATAATAACCTAGGAGCCACTATTCTAATGGTAACCCATGACGCTTATGCCGCAAGTTACGCTACTAGAATAATCTTCATAAAAGATGGTAAAATATATAACGAAATTCGTAAAGGAAATGATACCAGAAAAGAATTCTTTGATAAAATAATAGATGTCGTAACCTTACTAGGAGGAGACATAAATGATGCTCTTTAAATTGTCTATAAAAAACATAAGCAAAAGTATCAAAGATTATGCTATCTATTTCTTTACTTTAGTACTAGGAGTAGCTATTTTCTATGTTTTTAATGCCATAGATAGTCAAACAGTAATGCTAAATGTATCATCATCAACAAGTGAAATAATAAGACTAATGACCACCATTCTAGGAGGAGTAAGTGTCTTTGTTTCATTCATTCTAGGATTTCTAATAATCTATGCCAGTCGTTTTCTCATAAAAAGAAGAAACAAAGAATTTGGAATCTACTTAACCCTAGGAATGTCAAAAAGAAAAATATCACTAATACTTTTCTTTGAAACTCTTATAATAGGAGTTATCTCTTTAGGAGTTGGCCTAGCCCTAGGAATAGTTTTATCACAACTAATGAGTATCTTAGTAGCCAATATGTTTGAAGTCGACTTAACAAAATTTCAGTTTACATTTTCATCTTCAGCGGCCCTAAAAACCTTATTATACTTTAGCATAATGTATCTAATAGTAATGATATTTAACACCATAATTGTAAACAAATGTAAACTAATAGACCTATTACATGGTAATAAAAAATCCGAAAAAGTAAAATTAAAAAATCCTATCATTTGCACTATAGTATTCATAATCGCAGTCATAGCACTATCATATGCTTACTATCTAGTAACAGATGGTTTTGGTACTTCACCACTTATGAATACTATAAGTGGGATATTAATACCAATAGCCCTAGGATGTATATCAACATTCCTAATATTTTGGTCACTATCAGGTCTAATTTTAAAGATAGTAATGCATCTAAAAAAATACTACTACAAAGGACTAAATAGTTTTACTATTCGTCAAATAAGTAGCAAAATAAATACCACAGTCTTTTCAATGACAATAATATGCCTAATGTTATTCTTTACCATATGTATCTTTTCCTCAGCATTATCATTAAAGAACTCCCTATCAGGTAATTTAAAAAATTTAGCCCCTGTTGATATTCAGTTCTCAAAATTACAAGAACCATTATCTAAAGAAGAACAAGAAAACTTTTCAAAAGACATAATAGAGGATTATAATACCACTGTCAAAGATACCTTACAAAGATTAGATGTATACAAGTATCTAAAAGATGTAGTAGATATAAATACATATCGAGTAGAAGAAATAACCCTAAAAGATTCTTTTGGAGACCAAATAGAACAAATAGGAAAAGATCATCCATTCCTAGCATATCAAGATAAAGAAACATTAATAAAATTAAGTGACTACAATCGTCTAGCAAAACTATATAACAAAAAAGAATTAACTCTAAAAGATAATGAATATGTAATTATAGCCAATTATAAGATGATGGCGGATATTAGAAATATATCCCTAAAAAATAATACCAAACTAACTATAAATGGTAAAGACTACTATCCAAAATATCAAGAATGTCAAGATGGTATTATCGAACTAAGTGGAAGTGCTACTAATACAGGAGTAATAATATTACCAGATAATTCCTTAGAAGGTATTCATCCATATAAAAATATTTTAGCAGCTAACTATCAAGCAGACACTAAAGAAGAAAAAGAAAATGTTGAAGATATAGTTAGTACTATAATAAATAACCATTTTAACAAAGATACCTTATTATCATATAATACTAAAATAGATATCTATGCATCATCCATAGGACTAGGAGCCATGGTAACATTTGTAGGACTATACCTAGGAATAATTTTCTTAATATCAAGTGCGGCTATCTTAGCCTTAAAAGAATTATCAGAAAGTACTGATAATAAAGAAAGATTTAATATGTTAAGAAAAATAGGAACCGATGATAAAATGATAAACAAAGCCCTATTTAATCAGATAGCAGTATTCTTCCTATTCCCATTATTACTAGCTATAATTCATTCAATATTTGGAATAGAATTTGCTAACTATATCTTAAAAACAATAGGAACAGAATCATTACTATCATCAATAATATTAACAGCAGTATTTCTAGTAGTAATCTATGGAGGATATTTCTTAGTAACATACTACTGTAGTAAAACCATAATAAAGGAGAGATAAGATGAGCTATTTAGTACCAATAAAAGCAGCTTTAATAATCTTTCCTTTTTTAGCCTTATTAATAACATTACCATATATAATATATGAATATCATCATTATGGATCAGTAAACAAATTAAGAACTTTAATAATATATTCTTTTATCTTATATCTAATGACAATCTACTTTTTAGTAATATTACCTCTTCCAACCAAAGAAGAAGTAATCAAAATGAAAGTGATTAATCCTCAGTTAATCCCATTAACATTCATAAAAGATATAGTAGAGGACCTAATAGAATTAAAACAAATAAACATTCTAAAAATAATAACTATACCTAGTATATATACTGTTATCTTTAATATAATAATGTTTATGCCATTAGGAGTCTATCTAAGATACTACTATAAATGCACACTAAAGAAAATAATAATTATAAGTTTCTTAATATCACTATTCTTTGAATTAACTCAATTAACAGGACTATATTATATCTATCCTAGAGCATATCGTACTTTTGATGTAGATGATTTATTAATAAACACACTAGGAGGTCTTCTGGGATATTTAATAATAAGTCCTATCCAAAAACATTTACCAACAAGAGAAGATATCGATGCCAAATCATTAAAAGAAGGACAAAAAGTATCTTCCTTAAGAAGAATAACACTCTTTCTAGGAGATATCTTTATCTATCTACTAATAATAATGCTAGTATCATTTTTAATAAATAATAAATATATAAATCTTTCACTAGCGGTTCTTTACTTTATTATCATTCCATATTTTAACCATAACCAAACTATCTTTGGAAGAATAATAAATGTATCATTGGAAGTAACTGGTATTAGATTACTTAGAATAACTTTAAGAAATATCTTTATATATTTATATTACTATGGAATATTTTCATTAGTGGTACATTTAGAAATGTTATTAGCTAAAAATATACCTAACTATTTATCAGTAATAATAGGATTAAATACATTTTTAATATTTATAATTTTCTATATATATAGTTTTATAAAAATATTAAAAAATAAGCAATTACTATATGATAAAGTATTAAATATAAAGTATGTAAGTACTATAAAAGTAAATAATGTAGATTAATCTATGTTATTTTTTTATAAAAAGTCTTAATTAATTAAAATTGATATGTTATAATAGTAAATAAAAAGAAGGTGAATTAACATGATTAATGGTAATAATATAGAAACATTAAAGTCCATGTTAAAAATAACAGAGATGGTTCCGTATCTAAAAAATAAAAATATTAAGTTTGAACTGATATCAGAACAAGAAGCAGAAAAATATTTAAAAGACAACAATAACTATTATAATTTAACATCTTATAAACATAATTTTGAAAGATATTTAATTAATGGAGAGTTTGTAGATAAATATGTTGATTTAGATTTCGCATATCTTAAAGATTTAGCGATTATTGATCACAGGGTAAGATTAGTTTTATTTAAAATGATAATAGATATTGAACATTATTTAAAAATTAGAATATTAAATTTAATAGAAGATATAAATGAAGAAGATGGATATAGAATAGTAAATATGTATTTAGAAAAAGATTTTAACGACGATAAATTTCCAAAAAAAGTACATAATAGTATATTTAAAAAAGTAGGAAGCGATTATTATCAAAAAATATTTTCTAAATATGATATTGATAAAGATAAGAAATTGGAAAATATACCTATATGGGAATTTCTTGAAGTTATCACATTTGGAGAACTAGTAAACTTTTATGAGTTTTTCTCTAAAGAATACAAGTTAGCAGAAGAAAGTAAAAATGTATTTATTCTAAGGGAAATAGTAAAACTAAGAAATGCAGTTGCACATAATTCTTGCGTGTTATGTGAACTTGATAAGAAAGATAATCAATATTCACCTGATTATAAAGTGGTTAATTATTTAAACTTTTGTGGTATCAAAAAAGAAATGAGAACTAATAAATTGAAAAATTCACGAATAAGGCAGATAACATACACGCTTTATATGTTTAATAAAATAGTAACAAGTAATGGAGTAAAAGAAAATGTTACAAATGATATTAAAGATTTATTTTATGGAAGAATAAATTACCATAGTGAGTATTATACTAATAATGAACTATTAAAATCAATATATGAATATTTTGACAAAATAATAAAATGTTATTATAAGTAAAAATAATGTAAACATTGATTAAATAGTTTGACATAGATAAAAAAATATGTTATATTATCTATGCAAGGAAAAAATGGTAATACATTTTTGCAAGGGCACTGTCTAAATGATGGAGCCCTATTTTTTTAGATTACAATTTAGAAAATTAATAGAACGGACTAAGTACATAAGAAATTGTGTATTTAGTCTATTTAGTTTATTAATAGCAGATTATATTGTTAAAGACACAATAATATGATATAATAATGCAAAAGAAAGACAAAAATATAATTTAAAAGAAAAACAAATCAGTAGTTCTAACAGAAGAAGGTGCTTCATCAGCGGCCTCTCTAATTAAAAAATATTTAAGGTAGGTGTAAATAATGGAAAATATAGAAAGGAAAATAAAAGAAAATCAAACAAGAAATAAAAAATTCATTAAAGAATTTGAAGAATGGTTAAAAGAAAAATCATTAAGTGATAAAACAATAAAAAAGCATATAAGTAATGTAGACATTTTTATTAATGATTATTTAAATTATTATGATATAGAAACAGCAGAAGAAGGTATCAATTCAGTATATTCATTTTTAAGTGGTTGGTTTATAGAAAAGTGTATGTGGGCTACACCATATACAACAAAAGAAGAAGCCGCAAGTATAAAAAAGTTTTATGCTTATATGAGTGAAAAAGGATATGTAGAAAAAGAAGATTATAAATTCTTATGTGAAGAATTAAAAGATAGCATGGATGAAATACTAGATACCTTAGAAGCCTTTGATAATGGCACATATTATGATATGTTTTAATTAAAAGAGAAATATATGGAAAAAGACTTTAATAATATAATAAAAGAAATAAGAAAATGTAATATTTGTGAAGATAAGTTTGGCTTCAAACCACATCCAGTAGTCATAGGCTCCGCTACTTCAAAAATAGTTCAAATAAGTCAAGCACCATCTAAAACGGTAGATACCACACTAAAGCCATTTACTGATCAAAGTGGTAAAAAATTGAAATATGAATGGTATCAAATAACCGATGAAGAATTCTATAATCCAGATAACTTCTTTATCACAGCACTAGCACATTGCTACCCAGGAAAAGATAAAAATGGATGTGATAAAGCACCACCTAAAATATGCTACGAAAAATGGATAAAGAAAGAACTAGAATATATAGATAATAAATTATACATAATAATTGGAGCCAAAGCCGCTAAAACATTTTTTCCAAATGAAGATTATAATGACCTAATATTTAAAAATAATATATTATTTAATAAACCGGCAATAGTTTTGCCACATCCATCACCACTTAACATAAAATGGTTTAAAGATAATCCAGACTTTATAAAAAAAAGAATTATTGAAATAAGAAAAATAATAAATAATACATTAAATAAAGATTAAAGGTACTAAAAATTAGTATCTTTTTCTTCTAGTCAAGTTAACCAAATTAACATTATTTACATATACTACTTTGAAGGTGATAACTATGAATAATAATGAATATAGAGCGGTTCGTAAAGTAATAATTGATCCAGGTCATGGAGGTACGGATGCAGGTGCTACTGGTAATAATTTACTAGAAAAAGACTATAATCTATTAATATCCAAATACATGTATGATAGATTTAAACAGTTAGGAATACCAGTGGCTATAACTAGAGACTCAGATACCACATTATCTCCAACTGATAGAGTAAATACTATTTTAAATAAATTTGGCAATTCATCTGATGTTATACTAATATCAAACCATGTTAATTCAGGAGGAGGCGAAGGAGCCGAAGTCATCTATGCCCTAAGAAACAAAGATACCCTAGCTAAAAGAATACTAGAAAACATAGGAGCCGCTGGACAAGAAACAAGAAAATATTACCAAAGAAGACTACCTAGTGATACCTCAAAAGACTACTATTTCATACATCGAAATACTGGCAATCTAGAACCACTAATTGTCGAGTATGGCTTTATTGATAATACCAAAGATGTCGAGTTCCTAAAAGAAAACTATGAAGAATTAGCAGAATCCGTAATATCTGCAGTAGCAAACTATATAGGAGTACCATACACACCACCAAATGGCTTAATAACTAATACTTATGTTGTTCAAAAAGGCGATACCCTATATAGCATAGCAAATAAATTAGGAACTACTGTTTCGGAACTAAAAAAAGAGAATAACTTAACATCAAATACACTTCAAATAGGAGAGATTCTTCGTATTCCAACTAAAGAAATATATGAAGAAGAAGAAAATATCTACATAGTCAAAAAAGGCGATTCCTTATATTCCATTGCCAATAAATATAACACCACAGTAAAGGAACTAAAGAGAATCAATAACTTAACAAGTAACATACTATCAATAGGTCAGGTACTAAAATTACCAAGTGATAAAGCAAACAATGTAGAAAAGGAAGAAAATACCATTAGTTATACAGTCCAAAAAGGAGATTCTTTATATAGTATAGCAAGAAAGTATGATACAACTATTGATAGAATAAAAGATTTAAATAATTTAACCACCAATTTACTATCCATAGGTCAAGTATTACTAATACCAACAGATACCAATCTTGAAACAACCTACACAGTCAAAAAAGGGGACTCTCTATACAGCATAGCAAAAAAATATAACACTACTGTTGATAGATTAAAACAGTTAAATAATCTAACATCAAATCTACTATCCATAGGTCAAATGCTAATAGTAAGATAAAATAGAAAGTATATAACCATATATTTTCTTTTTTGTTTTAAAAACTAGTATCAAATTACTATTTACACAAAATAAAATAAGTGCTATAATAAGCCACAAATCACTAAAGGGGGATATTATCATGTTTATAGAAGACAATAAAGAACTTATAAACAAAGCCCATTTTCTAGAGGACTTTTTAGATTCATTTGTTAGTGATACATACTATTTAAATAATATTATCTTTACCAATATTACTGATTATTTAGCACTTATCACTTTCTTAGAAGAACATATTTTATTGTCAAATAAAAACGAAGTAAATAACATAGATTACACACTCTTTACAAAAAGTACTAAAGAAGAAAATGTAAATATAGTAAACAAATTCTATCGAAATCTAAATATAAACTTTGATATAAATAAAGAAGTAGAAAAAGAAAATATCAGCTATCATACTCATGATATAACTAAATTCAGTAAAGATAAAGATATCGAATTAGAAAAATTAATTTTTGGTAGTTGTATTCCAAAAGCCAATAATGCTAGTCCAAAAATACTAATTCCCAATAATGGCCTTCTATCAGACTCTGTAACTTTAGTACATGAACTAAGTCATTATCGTAACTATCCTTGGACTTTAGTAGGGGATAATCTTACTGAAGTATTATCTTTTGCGGAAGAAACAATTTATTTAGACTATTTATTAAGATTAGGATATAAATATGAATTCTATAAAATAAATACTATCAACTATGATAGCTTTTATGATAATATGAAAAAACTAATACCAACATATCGTATACTTACACTTTATTTAAAATATGAAAATCTATCTCCGCAAATATATCAAAATAACTTTCCTAAAACATCATATAAAAAAGATATAGAAGCAATATATAACAATATATTTAATATATTTCAAACTCTTACTAATTCTACATATCATATGCTTGGCTATTTATTAGGAGTTCATCTTTATATAGAATATAAACAAAATAAAGACTATCTAAATCTAATAGAACAAATGCATACTAATATTAACAAGTATTCATATGAAGAATGTCTAAATATATTAAATTTATATCCCTTAAAAGATAAAATAACAATACTAACTGATGATATAAATAAAATAAATACAAGTATCAAAAAAAGACAGTATAAAAAGCCATTACTTTAAGTAATAGCTTTTTTATTTATAAGGAAAGTGCTTTTGATTATTAGAAATTAAAAATAGTGACCT
>OLFV01000570.1_pt1 | contig 42923 bp, 38 predicted proteins | sample 1605551 | NCBI WGS metagenome assembly OLFV01 (sample SAMEA3888922, study PRJEB22519) | human gut metagenome | biome: human gut; feature: human-associated habitat; material: faeces | place: Denmark | collected 2011 | reverse complement strand
GCGGTACGCGAGCTGGGTTCAGAACGTCGTGAGACAGTTCGGTCCCTATCCGGCGTGGGCGTAGGATATTTGAGAGGAGCTGTCCTTAGTACGAGAGGACCGGGATGGACGGACCGCTGGTGTATCTGTTGTTGTACCAACAGCATGGCAGAGTAGCCAAGTCCGGCAGGGATAAACGCTGAAGGCATCTAAGCGTGAAGCCCCCCTCAAGATAAGATATCCCATCATAAGAGTAAGACCCCTTGAAGACTACAAGGTTGATAGGCTTGGAGTGTAATCGTGGCAACACGTTCAGCTGACAAGTACTAATAGGTCGAGGGCTTATCCTTAGAGGTTTTGAGAACGGAAAGATGATTTGTTAAGAGGTTAGATATAAGATCTTTGTATGAAGTTCTGAAGGTACAGAAAGAAAAGACCGATGAGGTCTTTTTTTTGTATTATAACATGAGACAGAGGGACACTTCTTGTGACAAAAGAAGCGTCCCCGAGGGAGAGGTATGGAACAGCAGCATCAGATACATACAATTTCACCAGTGTATAATGAACATTCTCGTATTTTGATATTGGGGAGCTTTCCTTCAGTCAAATCAAGAGAGGCAGGATTCTTTTATGGACATCCGCAGAATCGTTTTTGGAAAGTGCTTGCAAATGTATTTCAGGCAGAGGTACCTGGTACGATAGAGGAGAAGAAAGCATTTTTATTGGAACATAGAATTGCTGTGTGGGATGTGATCGGACAATGTGAGATTACAGGTTCTTCCGATAGCTCAATTCGGAATGTCGTTCCGAATCCGATTTCAAAAATCTTAGAAACCACAAAGATAGAACAGATCTTTGTGAACGGGAAAAAGGCAGAGCAGTTATATCAGCGATATATTTATCCGCAGACAAAAAGAAATGCCATCTGTCTGCCTTCTACCAGTCCGGCAAATGCAAGCTGGAACCTCGAGAAGCTGACAGAGGCATGGAAGATTGTTTTAGGTTGAGGTAAAGGTTTTGATCATAATTTTAATCAATAGGAATGCCGCGTCAGAGATGGAATCACTTGTCTCGCGTGGCAATTTCTTTTTTGTCTGAATGATCGTACGGATATCTTTTAATTTCAATGTAAGAAAATCGTCGACGGTCTCAATACCGGCTGCGTCCAAAATCTGAAAAACAGCTTCTACGATTTCTTTGCGCTTTTCTCTTGGGATTAACGCAATCCATTCCCGGATTGCCTGATTTGCAAGCAGGCTTTGATTGGCAGGTGTAACAGCGTGTACAAAATGATTTCCAAGCACTTCCCATGACATGGCGTCATGCTGTTTTAATCCCTTATTTTCACTCTTAATAACAACATAATCTTCCTGATGTTCAAATAACCGTCCAACCACAGAGGATTCTGGGACAATCGTTGTAATAAGGGGCAATAGATTCTGGTATGCTGCACTTGCCACAACGTCTTTCGAAAATCCTGGTCCATCGTTGTTGTAGATAGCGATAATCTGATCACGCAGAGATTTTTCGCAATACATTCCAGCATAGATAGCGAAGTTTCCACCTTTGGAATGCCCGCCCAGACGAAGCGGAGTGTCCAGATTCCCAAGGGCATTTAAATAAGCCAGTGATTTTTCCTGTCCCGGTGTCTGCTTTAGATAAAGCATATTAAAATCCTCATGCCAGCCGACAAGCGTTGCATCTGTTCCTGAAAATGCAATATAGGTGCTGTTGTCTGGTAATTTGATCGTGATAGCAGAAAATTGTGACTGCTCCTGTTCATTGATATCATTTACATAGCGGGATAATTGTACATTTTTAAAACGTACACTTTTCGCCATTTCTTTAAATACCAGAATCGCGTTTTTGGTCATGGAGACATGATCGAGTAATTCCTGTTCGTTATTCTGCTTGAAAAACAGTTTGGCTGCGTCGAGCAGAGAGATCGTCGGTTCTTCGTCGCCGGGAACAACATTATTCAGTTCTACATAGACTAACTGCGACAGAATCAGGTTGTCAATTTCATTAAAGGAATCCTGTGCAAAAGTCAAGTCTCCACGCCATTTCATATAATCAATGATATTACTCATGAAATACCCCCCTTTAATGGCTTCTTTCATAAAATAAATTAGAGATATTGTACCATATATGGACGGAAATTATAGAGATAAATAAAAATTTAATAGAAAATTCATTAATTTCTTGCGTGGGAGTTTTTTTGTACACATAAAAGGGTAAGATGAGTACAACAAAGCGGGATCGATGAGATTTGACTGAAAGAAAGGACGCGTATGAAAATGAGACAATATGTAAACAGTAATAAAATTATAGAGGGTATCTATGTGTGTAGTGCGGTGATTGGCGGAATAATCGTTACGTCCATGCCGTTATTGGGAGCGATGTTGTTAGTCATCGCATTTTTAGCAGGACGTCTTGTGAAACTGGTTACGATTAGACAGATTCAAATTCGGGCAGAATTAAGGACAGAAGGTTGGAATAGCAATTGATTTTTTGAGTGAAATTGGCTATGATAACAACAGGAATGTCCTAAGGAGACAGAAATAAGTGCATACAAGGAGAGGATGAAAGTATGGGAAATTATGTAATTAGCTGTTGTTCAACAGCAGATCTTTCAAAAGATCATTTTGATGCGATAGATGTAAAATATATATGTTTCCATTTTGAATTGGATGGAAAGCAGTACGAGGATAATCTGGGGGTCAGCATTCCGTTTGACGAGTTTTATTCCCGTATGGCAAATGGCGCAGATACAAAGACTTCTCAGGTAAATGCAGAGGAGTTCGAAGAATATTTCCGGTCATTCTTAGAGCAGGGACTGGATATCTTGCATGTGAGTCTGTCATCTGGAATCAGTGGTGTTATCAATTCGGCAAATATCGCGAAGGAGACGCTACAGGAGGAGTTCCCGGATCGTAAGATCTATGTTGTTGATTCCCTGGCGGCATCTTCGGGATACGGTTTGTTGATGGATAAATTGTCGGAGCTTCGGGCACAGGGGAAGACGATTGATGAGGTTCGCGATTTTGTAGAGGAACATAAGCTGAATCTGAATCATTGGTTTTTCACTTCTGATCTGACATTCTTCATTAAGGGCGGCAGAGTAACAAAGACGGCTGGATTTATTGGTTCGGTGTTGAATATCTGCCCACTTTTGAATGTGGACTATGAGGGAAAATTGATTCCACGGTATAAGATCCGTACAAAGAAAAAGGTAATTCAGGCAATCGTAGACCGGATGGAGGAATGTGCCGAGGATGGATTGGATTATTCCGGCAAATGTTATATTTCCCAGTCTGCCTGCTATGACGATGCACGGGCAGTTGCGGATCTGATCGAAGCGAAGTTCCTGAAGTTAAATGGAAAGGTAGAGATCAATCACATTGGTACCACAATCGGCAGTCATACAGGACCGGGTACGGTAGCGTTATTCTTCTGGGGTAAGAAGCGTGTGGACTGATGCAACTGTCGGTGGCGCATATGGGAAATGAGGAAACGTGATATGTATAAGATAGAGAGCCATATGCCAGGGAGATTATATGGAAGAACAGATATACAAGATAATTCGAATTGATGAGGACGATTTTGGCTGCGAGGGTAGACCGGAAGGACAGGAACCGATGGTGCGTGTCGTATTGGAGGCAGATACCGGAGAGACAATGATCGTGATGATGGAAGATGCCTTGATGTATACACGTAAGCTGGATGTCGGTGGACTGGCAATCGTAGGTGCAGATGGTTTGTTGTATGCACCGGGGGCGGTTATGTCGATGGAAGAAGTGCTTGAAGTGCCGGTTGATTTTGAAAAGCAGGCGGCATGGATGGAGAATTACTGGGATGCGGTGGATGAATTAGAGGATATGGAGTAGTACAAGCGATGGCAAAATCGGAAAATCAAAAATTAAAATTGTTATACATTCGGAAATTTCTGTTAGAACAGACAGATAAAGACCATCGCGTGACTACAGCACAGATTATTGATGAATTGACGAAACACGAGATCAAGGCAGAACGGAAGAGTATTTACGATGATATTGAATGTCTCCGATCGTTTGGAATGGATATCAAACGGGTGCAGAAGGATCGTACATACAGTTATTATGTTGCCAACCGTCCGTTTGAACTGCCGGAATTAAAGCTTCTAGTGGATTCTGTGCAGTCCGCGAAATTCATTACAAAGAAAAAGACGAATGAACTGATAAAAAAGATTGAAAAGCTTGCGGGAAAGTTCGAGGCATCACAGTTGCAACGACAGGTTTTTGTCGCAGGACGTGTAAAAACGATGAATGACAGTATCTATCGAAATGTAGATCATCTGCATGCTGCAATCTCAGAAAATTCACAGATCCAGTTCCATTATTTTCAGTGGAATGTGAAGAAGGCGGCGGAGCTTCGTAAGGGTGGTGCATTTTATAAGGTAAGCCCTTGGGCGCTTACTTGCAGTGATGGGAACTATTATCTGGTTGCGTATGACGAGCAGGAGGAGAAAATCAAGCATTTCCGGGTGGATAAGATGCTGGATATTCAGATGACAGAAGAAAAGCGACTTGGCAGGGAAGTCTTTAATGAGTTTGACACGGCTGTCTATGATAAGAAGATGTTTGGCATGTTTGGGGGAACGGAAGAGCGTGTCAAGCTGCTATGTGATAATGAATTGGCAAACGTGATTCTGGACCGGTTTGGCAGGGATGTAAATTTGATTCCGAAGGGCGAAAAGCAGTTCACAGTAAATGTGGATGTTGCAGTCAGTCGGCAGTTTGTATTCTGGGTAATGGGACTTGGCGATGGAGCGAAAATTGTAGCCCCGGAGTCAGTTGTTTCGCTTGTGCAGGCAGAAATTGAGCGGCTGCAATTACAATATAAGAAAGAATGAACCAGGGATTTGGACGAAGAAAGACAGGAGCACATCGTAAATGGTGTGCTCTTTCTGTTTACTGTGAAAAACTGACAAATTTATGATCTGTATATTGTAAATTTGACGAAAATGTGGTTTTATAGGATGTAGGGGAACTAGAGACTATTATAAATAAGAAGGGAAATTTTATTATGCCAGTTTTTGATTTTTCAAGCTCGTCAAGCTCATCGAAGGAGCAGGCGAAGCCTGTCTGTACATATACATCATTTCTTTCCGATGCAAAAGAGAAAACACCGGAAGAACCAATCTTAGTGTTAGATAATACGAAACGGCAGTGGTCACATCATGCGTCCGGTATGTTTGCAAATCAGAGTAAGCGGACGGCGTTTGAGTTTAACGATACGGATGGAACATGGTCGACAGATATTCTGCGCGTGGATGCGCGGTTTATCAGTCTGATCAAATGGCTCGGCGATAACCGGATTCCAATCCGTCTGTCTGGACAGAACATGGAGGATGGCTATGCCGTCTATAAGATCCGGGAGACTGCATATGGCGGTGCGACAAAGTTGTCCGCAGAGGATGGTTTCCTGCAGTTCATGATCGAGCGCCTGCTTGCAAGTAGTGCGGCAGAGGAAGTCGAGGAGGACGAGGACGCGGACGAAGTCGGCGATGAGATGAAGCTCACAAGTCTGCAGAGCATTTCTGATTTCATGATGTGTGCAGGTAAGACGATGCCGGACAATATCCGTCTGTGGGCACGGCGGAATCTTGCAGTTGCTCGTTCGAGTGAGGTGTCACAGGAGGAACGCAGACATGCACAGCGTGCACTTTCCATCATGTTGAACGTACAGTGGAAGAGCAATTACTTCGAGGCAATCGATCCGGTATGGGCGAGAAAAATCTTAGATGAAGAGCTGTATGGACTAGAACGTGTAAAACAGAGAATCATGGAGACGATCATCCAAATCAACCGGACACATACATTACCGGCGTATGGACTGCTTCTGGTAGGACCAGCCGGAACCGGAAAGTCTCAGATCGCATATGCGGTGGCAAGAATTTTGAAACTGCCTTGGACAACACTCGATATGAGCTCGATCAAAGATCCGGAGCAGCTTACTGGAAGTTCCAGAATCTATGCGAATGCCAAGCCGGGAATTATCATGGAAGCGTTCTCGAATGCAGGTGAATCGAATCTGGTATTTATCATCAACGAGCTGGATAAGGCGGCATCCGGCAAGGGAAACGGAAACCCGGCGGATGTGCTTTTGACGCTTCTGGATAACCTTGGATTTACAGATAATTATATGGAATGTATGGTGCCAACGACAGGAGTTTACCCGATTGCAACGGCAAACAACAAGGAAGATATCAGTGCACCGATCATGTCGAGATTCGCGGTGATTGATATTCCGGATTATACATTTGAAGAAAAGAAGATTATATTCACGAAGTTCGCAATGCCGAAGGTACTGAAGCGCATCGGGCTTCGGGAAGAGGAGTGTGTTGTGACAGATGCGGGCTTAGATGCGGTGATCCATCAGTTTGAGAATACGACGGGAATTCGTGATATCGAGCAGGCGGCGGAACATCTGGCAGCAAATGCCTTGTATCAGATCGAGGTAGAGCATGCAGGGCATGTGGTATTTGATGCTGCACAGGTAGAGACGTTGTTTGCATAATGGGATAGAGGAAAACAGGGAGTTTAATAAAAAATGTGTGAAAAGTTGGAGTTCAATGAGAAGTACAAAGCATTTACAGAAGTCTTGCACCGGGAGGTTCAGACCTTCGAACAGTGTGAGGAAGATGTGGTGCAGGCACTTGCGATTGTTGCAGACGATCTGAAGCTTGGCAAAGTGAAATATGAGCTGGATGCTCCGGTATCTAAGATCCGTCCGCACGGGGAGCATCGGGTTGGAAAATTATTTGATAATCAGAAGGGGGCATATGGAAAAGCAAAGCATCAGGTATTTGTACTGCCGGATGGCGGAACAATGACGTTTTCCGTTTATCCGTGTGAGGATGTGGACTACTCAAAGGAAGAACAGGATACGCAGCAGATTTTGCTGAAGGAGATATATATTCAGTTTAGCCGTGTTATGATGCAGGGATTACTGCGCGGCGTATTGCTGACGGATATGGCAACCGGTGTTGCGAATCCGGAGGCGTTTATGCAGTTTATTGGCAAACAGTTAGCGACCGGACAGATTCATACATACACGGTATTTTTCTTCAATGTGCATAATTTCAAATATGTGAATAAGATTTTCCCTTATGAAGAGGGGGACGTTATATTACGCAATTACGCCGGAATGGTAGATAAGATGTTGCTGGATGATGAGATTGTCGCGCGTCTGGGTGGCGATAATTTTGTCGCGTTGGTGAAGAATGAACGGAGTGAAATTATTTTATCGAAGCTCCAGAATCTCCGGCTGTATCATCGAACCGAAATCAAGGAAAAAGAGTTTGTATTCGGGGCGACGATCGGTGTCGGTAAGCTGGATGATATCCGGGCACCGCGAGATGTTATGGCACGCGCAAGTATTGCATATCAGGCTGCCAGACAGAAGGGCAGCGGAACGGTTGCATTTTATTCGACAGAGATCCAGAATAAAATAATGGTGGCACAGGGAATCATTGCAAGCTTTCTTCCTGCGCTCGAGGCACATGAATTTGTGGTCTATTATCAGCCGAAGGTCGATGCCAATACGAACAAAATCTGTGGTGCAGAGGCGTTGGTACGTTGGATGCATGAGGGCAGACTGATTCCACCAGTGCAGTTTATTCCACAGCTTGAACGGGAAGGAAGCGTGTGCAGGCTTGATTATTATGTATTGGAAGAAACATGTCGGTTTATCCGCAAGCGGCTGGATGAAGGAAAGACGGTTCCGTGTATCTCTGTGAATTTCTCCAGAAGACATCTGGAGGAAGATTATCTGGTGAAAAAGATCGTCAATGTGATTGACAAGTACGGTATCGATCATGGTTATATCGAGATTGAGCTGACAGAGAGTGAGGATTTCCAGAACTACGAGATTATGTCGGAAATCGTCGATGGACTTCGCAGCGAAGGCATCGCAACTTCGATTGATGATTTTGGAACCGGTTATTCATCCTTGAACATGATCAAGAAGGTAGATCTGAATGTGATTAAGATTGATAAGTCATTTATTCCAATGGAGACAGAATATCCGGGCAAGGAGACGGATATGGTAATGTTTGTCAGTATCGTTGATCTGGTGCGCAAGCTCGGGAAGAAGACGATTGCAGAAGGGGTAGAGACGAAGGAACAGTTACGGTATTTAAGACAGGTTGGCTGTGATATTGTGCAAGGATATGTATTTGATAAGCCGATGCCGGAAAGCGAATTTGAAGTACGGCTGGAACAGGGATATAAGGATGAGGAGTAACGATGGGTAGTGAAGAAAAGCGATATGCATTATTGATTGATTCGGATAATGTATCTGCCAAATATATAGATACAATCTTTGATGAATTGGCGGACCGTGGTATGGTAACGGTGCGAAGAATCTATGGGGACTGGGCGCGAAGTGTCAATGGATGGAATCGAGCAACTTTGCTTCGAAATTCCATCGTTCCGATCCAGCAGTTCGCCTATACCCAGGGTAAGAATGCGACGGATTCGGCGATGATTATTGATGCGATGGATCTGCTCTATACTGGAAATCTGGATGGATTCTGCCTGGTGTCGAGTGACAGTGATTTTACCCGGCTGGCAGAGCGTCTGCGAGAGGCTGGTAAGGAAGTAGTCGGCATGGGTGAGAACAAGACGCCGGAAGCATTTGTCAAGGCGTGTACGAGCTTCAAGATGCTGGATGCGCTCATTCGCGAAGATATCTCACAGGTCACGGATGAGAAAAATGTTGCGAAAGTATCAACCGAGAAAAATGAAAACAGCTCGAATATTACAAGCATTAAGTCTATTCAGAAGGTAATCTATGATATCATTGATGGCAATGCTGATAATAATAAACTGACGCATGTCGGCGAGATTGGAAGCAAGCTTCAGGCGCGATTTTCTGATTTCGATGTGCGGAATTATGGGTATTCGAAGCTTACAACATTTATAAATGAGGCGTTCGGGAACTTCGAGGTCATTTCCCAGAATCGTCAGAATTATGTGAAGATTATCGATGATGTTGTACCGAAGAGAGAAATTGAGGAGCAGATTATTCAGATCCTGAAGAAGAATCCACAGAAGAACAGTAATATGGGACTCTTAAACAGTACGTTAAAAAACGAAAACCGGAATTTCAGTATCAAAAAATATGGATACAGCAAATTCTCCAGCTTCCTGAAGAGCTTTGGCTGTTTTAAGATTGATGGAGATAAGGTGTCGCTACAGTAGGCGGGTATATATGCTATATATGAGAGCAGAAGTGAACGATACGGATGAAAGCGAAAAATAAGCATAAGGAGACGACATATGGGCAAATCCGGAATGAACGAAATCGAAGAAGATACAACCAGAGGGGATGAAACGGAAGAGATGAAAGTGCAGGAACATGGAGAAAAAAATAAACGAAAAACAGTTGAGGATAAAGGCAGAAAAGCATCGACACGCGATGTGGTAAAGCTTTTGAAATGGATTGTGATCCTGGCAGTCGTAGTCATTCTGGTAGGTGCCGGCTATAAGCTTGCAAAGCAGCTTGGCTGGTTCGGACTGAAACCGAAGGTAGAGACGACGATCCTTACAAGCAGCCAGCTAGAGCAGGTATTGCAGATTGATGATCTGTCCGTCTGTGCAATTACATACAATGGTGTGGCGGAAGTGCCACAGAAGAAGCATCCGGATAAAGTGGCATATTATGTTTCTTATGAAGCAGTGGCAAAGGCTAGTCTGAATATGGAAGATATCAAAGTTCAAATTGATGATAACGTCGGCGAAGGCCAGCCGAAGAAGATTGTTGTGACACTTCCCCAAATTCAGGTTAAGGAAATTAACGTGGATATGGGATCGTTAGAGTATATGTTTGTTAAGAAGAGTGCAAATACGGCAGATGTATCCGAGGAAGCGTATGCGGCATGTATCGCAGATGCAGGAGAAGAGTGTCGAGGGAATGAAGAATTGTTTAGAATGGCAAGGGAAAATGCAGAAAACACAGTCAAAGCATTGACGAATCCAATTATCGAGAATCAGGATGAGACATATGAACTGGTGATTCAGTAGGAGACGAAGGAGGAAAAACATATGAAGAAATTAAAAAAGTTCGTAGTCCTTTGTCTTGCAGTTACCATGCTTTTGACTGCGTGTGGAAAAAAAGGTGAAGAAGTAACAAAGGAATTGAGCATTACGCAGATGCAGACAATCTGTGAGCTGGCAACGCTCAAGTGCTATTATCATAATGTGGCAAAGCTGACGAAGGAAAAGGAAGTTCTGTGGTGGGATACATCGGCAGAGCTTTGGATCGAGTATTCCGGTATCGTAAAGCTCGGTGTGGATATTGCGAATCTGGATATGCAGGTAGATGGCGATCAGGTAACGATCACGATGCCGAAGGCCGAGGTGCTTAGCTGTCAGGTGGATCAGACGTCGTTAAATGAAGACTCCTATTACACAACCCGTGAAGGACTTGGCGCAGAGAAGATCAATGCGGATGACCAGACGGAAGCAATCAAGACTGCGCAGGAAAATATGCTGGAAAGTGTCCAGTCGGATGAATCCCTGTTGAAACAGGCGCAGCAGCGGGCACAGGAGTTGTTAGAGCAGTATGTGAAGAACGTCGGCGATGCGATGGGCAAAACGTATGAAGTGAGTTTTGTGATTGCGGACGAAGCCGGAACTAATACAGTAAGTACAGATGAAAGTGATAATTGATAGGAATGAAAAAGAGCCGTTGCGATTGCAGCGGCTCAAGTTCTTTGAGGGGAGGGAGTTTCGATTTATGTTAATCCTCGTCCTCGACATCTCTACGCAGATAAATTAGTTTTCGGAATGCTGGTACGATCTGTGCAGCAACGACTGCTTTCACAAGATCAAGTGCAATAAAAGGAAGAAAACCGGCTACAAAAGCAGCCTTGATACTGCAACCTGATGCGATCATAATCCAGAGAGAACCGACTGCGTCAACGAGAACAGCGGATAACATAGCGACGATAGTATAACGGATACGATTGTACTTCTTTCCACGGAAGATCGGAACTAAAATGGCGATAAAGATAAAGGCGAAGGAAAAACCACCGTAGGTGCCAAATAAGTATCCCGGACCTGCCTGTCCACCAACGAATACCGGAACACCGATCAATCCGAGTAACATCCAGATCAGTCCGATGAAGAAGGATTCTGCAAGTGGAAATACAAGTGCAATCAGGGTGATTACAAAATTCAAAAGAGTGATGTGTGTTCCGTTTGGCAGCGGGATGCTGATATAAGCGGATACACACAGGATGGCTGCGAAAAGTGCCATCATGACAATTGAGTAGGTTGAAAATTTGCTTTTTGTTTTTGTGTCCATTTCTTTTTCTCCATAGTTTCTGTTATAATAGCCATGCTATTGTTGAATTCATAGCAGGTACATGATGTAGAATAGCAGATGAAAATAAGAATGTCAACCTAAAATGGATAGAAAAGTTGACATTGTAAACTTTGGGAAATATAATAGGAAACATTGAGTGAGAAAATGAAGAACAAATTTGAAAAAATATTTGAACAACTGGCTGATTTTCATATGCTTGATGGATACGATGGCTGGATGATCGGGGCGTGTGTGTATGCGCAGCGGGAAGCGGCAGGAGAACGCGTATCAGGCACAGAATTTGGCTGTGGGAATGATCTGACAGTAGTTCAAAATCAGAAAATCAAAATTCAAAATTCCTGCAAGTCCGAGATTGTGAAGGAAACTGCAAGCTTTGCGGTTATGCGAAATCAGATGGAAGAGGATGGAATCGTGTATCAACTGGAGTTGCATGTAGTGAAACCGGAGGTGCAGGGGGCAGTTACTAGCAAACAAGCAGGTATGGAAAAAAATATGGCCATGAATGTCGAGAAATCAAAGCTGGAAGAACAGCGGATGAATCTACACCATTCGGTCGGAACGGAAGAAAACGCGGACACAGGCGGGGAAAAAACGTTTTCATTTACGCATTCCGATATCCTTCGATTTGTGGATGCCGTAGGCGATACGAATTCGATTCACCGGACGGCGCATGCGGTTGTGCCGGGGCTTTTGATGGTGGAGAGGATGCTTGATATGTGGATGAAAAAACAGCCGGAAACGGAAACTGATGTAGAGTTGCAGGCGGGAATGAAGAACGAGATGCAGGCAGGTGTGCAGGTGGAAACGCAAAATGAGATGCAGGCGGGAATGCCGGATAGCAAAACGTTTATTTGCAGATTCCGTTTTGAAAAACCGGTATATGTAGATGAGAAGCTGCAGATCCAGGCAAGAACCGAACACGGAAAGCAGATCTATGAATGTAAACGAGAGGATAGGGAAATCGTATGGAACATGCGTATATTATAGACGGACGCCGCAGCTATATCGGTGTCGAAAATGGAATGTATAAACATCTGCCAGCCGAGGTGCTTGCGGCGGAGGTACTCTGTGCGCTTGTACCGGAAGATGTACGTCAGACTGTCGATGAGGTGATCGTCGGAAATGGAGTTGGAGCCAGTGGAAATATTGGCAGACTGGCAACGCTTACGGCACATTTCCCACAGGCGGTTCCCGCGTACACAGTGGATATGCAGTGTGGATCGGGATTGGAAGCACTGACGATTGCCGCGGCGAAGATCCGAAGTGGACAGGCAGATCTGATTGTGGCAGGTGGCGTGGATAGTTCGTCAACGGCACCGCGACGTGCGTATAACCGGAATCATCCGGACTATGAACGCTATGGAGGCGAGGAATCCTTTTATTCCGTCGCAAAATTTGCACCGGGCGAGCATGATCCGTATGCGATGATCCGCGGCGCAGAGCGTGTGGCACTGGATGTGCAGATGACCAGACAGGAATTAAATAAATGGGTATTACGTTCACATTCTCTCGCAAAACAGGCAAGAGAAGCTGGCGTGCTAGAACCATATCTGGTCGGCGTGCAGGGGGCAACTGCAGACGCGGGTATCAGGGATCGCATAAGTGAACGATTCTTAGATAAGCTACCACCGCTTTTGCCGGACGGAGCGATACTAACAGCCGGAAATACATGCTTGATGCATGATGGTGCGGCATTTTTGATGGTGGCATCGGAGCGGTATGTAAAGGAGCATAATCTGACACCGCTTGCGGAAATCGTTGATTCCGTAACGGTTGGCGGGAACCCGGACAAAAGCCCGGAGACAGCAATACTTGCCATTCAGAAATTACTTGCCAAGACGAAACATACGGCGGAAGATATCGCGGTATTTGAATGTAATGAGGCATTTGCAGTAATTGATGAGCTTTTTGCGCGTGCCTATCCGGAAGCAGTTGACCATTACAACCGGTATGGTGGGGCGCTCGCATATGGACATCCATATGGCGCCTCAGGAGGCATCATTACGATACATGCATGCCGGGCGCTGCAGGAGACACCGGGCTATGCAGTATGCAGCATTGCGGCAGCCGGCGGCATCGGACATGCGCTGTTGCTGCGGGCGGGAGGAATGTAACATGCAGTATATTGATTATCTGACAAAACAACCATCGGACAAAGACGCAATCATCATCAATGGTGATCGCTATACATACGGAAAGCTCTATGTGCTTGTGCAGGATGCACGCGCGCGCCTTCCGCAGGTTGCAGAAAAACATCTGTATCCGATTCGGGAGACCGGAATCCTGAAACAGTTGGTTTTATTTCTGGCGTGTGCGGGAACAAATCAGGTACCAGTTATCGTGCCGGCGGACAGCAAACTTGAAGTAACAGATCCGCTGTTTGATACGCCCGTGCCGGAGCGCGCGGTAATGGCAGTGATGACATCCGGAACAACCGGGATTCCGAAGATTTTATTCCGAAGCTTTGAAAGTTGGGCGGATTTCTTCGCGATACAGAATGCGGTGTTTGGCGTGGATGCGGACAGCCGGCTGTTCGTACAGGGAAGCCTTGCATTTACCGGGAATCTGAATCTCTATATGGGACAGCTTGCGGCAGGCGGCACGCTGATTGCGGAGGATGTATTCCTGCCGGGCAAATGGGAGCAGGTGATGGCGCGCGAAAGGGCGAACGGTATTTACCTGATTCCGTCCAAGTTACTTATGCTGCCTCGCGTATTTAAGGGTGTAAATGCGAATATCCGCACGATCATTTCGGGCTCGCAGAGCCTTGGGCGAAAGGATGCGGAAGTGTTGAAGAAGATATTTCCGAATACGGAGATTACATTATATTACGGTGCGAGCGAGCTGAATTATATCACGTATGTGAAGTCCGCGGACATGACGGAAGAGCGGAACCTGATCGGCAAACCATTTCCGGGAGTGCGGGTGTTCATACAGGATGATGAAATGTACGTGGACAATGCATTTCACGTGGAGAATATTACCGTGCCGTATTCGCTGAAGGATAGCGGACGGATGGATGCGCAGGGGAATTTCTATTTCCTTGGACGGACGGATGATATCGTTGGCGTGCGTGGACGCAAGGTGTCGATGATGAAGATTGAAAATGCGTTGGAGGAAGTCGCCGGTATCACAGAGGCGGCGGTCGTTCTGCTTCCGAAGGAAAAGGATGCGGACATGCCGGCGGAGATCGTGAGTGCATTTGTGACGGTGGAAGGCACGGACGTGCCAGAGAATCTGCGGCAGCAGTTGAAGGAAAAGTTGGCGGATTTTGAGATTCCGAAGCGTGTGATTGTTCTGGAGGCGTTCCCGAAGAACACAAGTGGGAAAGTGGATAAAGCGCGGTTAAAGAAGATGTGGATAGAGCAAGAGCCACAATAAATTTATTTCACAGTATGGAGGACCGGACGGTGATACGGGCAGAACAGGTAAGATTTCAATATAAAAAGCGGGATGTCGATGGAAACGTGATTGCGACGGAGGAAATCTTAAAAGGCGTAGATATTACAATTAAAAAGGGTGAATTCATCGCGTTGCTTGGCAGAAATGGTTCCGGCAAGACGACGTTCTCGAAGCAGTTAAATGCAATCCTTCGACCGTCGGAAGGTACGGTGACGGTAGATGAGATGGGAACCAGGGATGCGGATAAGTTGTACGAGATTCGCCAGCGCGTCGGCATGGTGTTCCAGAATCCAGACAATCAGATGGTGGCAGCAAATGTGGAAGAAGAGGTTGCATTCGGCCCGGAGAATCTGGGAATGGAGTCGGATACAATCGTGGCACGTGTGAAGCAGGCACTTGAACAGGTGCGGATGTGGAAGCGCAGAAAGACGGCTCCGAATCATCTGTCGGGCGGACAGAAACAGCGGATTGCGATTGCAGGAATTCTTGCGATGCACCCGGATTATATTGTCTTAGATGAACCGACTGCGATGCTTGATCCGAAAGGACGGAAAGAAGTGATGGAAGCATTACAGCGGTTGAATCAGGAACAGGAAATGACTGTGATTCTGATTACCCACGATATGGAAGAGGCGGCACTTGCGAGCCGGGTGATTCTGCTTGCGGACGGACAGATGCGATTTGATGGAAGGCCAGAGAAATTCTTTGGAGCGGATGCATTGCTTGCGGAGATGGGGATGGAGGCACCGCTTTCTTATCGTGTGAGGAAATTAATAGATAGTGATGTGTTCGAGAAAAAGATTGGAGATGCGAGAGTAGAGGAGGCTACGATTGACAAAAGGGAAAAAGTAGCAGAATATGATAAAACTGGAAGAGAATGGGAAGCAAGCTCTGAGCTGGTAGATAAGAAAAAAAACAAAAAGGCTGAAGCAGAGACAGATGAAAAAAATCAAGATCTCCTCTCCCTGCAACATGTTAGCTATATTTACAGCCCGGGAACAGCGTACGAGAAGGTTGCTTTAGACGACGTGAATCTGTCGCTTGGCAAGGGGGAGATTGTTGGACTTGCCGGACATACCGGTTCTGGTAAATCCACCATGATACAACTCCTGAACGGGTTGCTGAAACCGACCAGCGGAACAGTTACATTTGAGGGAAAGGATATTCATGCAAAGGGATATTCTGGGAATTATCTGCGCAGTAAGGTTGGCATGGTGTTCCAATATCCGGAGCATCAGATGATCTGCGATACCGTGTGGGAGGATGTCGCATTTGGACCAAGTAAGCAGGGCTTGACCGGGGAAGCATGCGAGACGCGTGTGGAGGAAGCACTTCGGTTTGTTGACCTGCCAGAGAAATATTATCAAGCATCGCCATTGCAGCTATCGGGCGGACAGAAGCGGCGTGTGGCGATTGCAGGTGTGCTTGCGATGCATCCGGAATATATCATATTGGACGAGCCGGCAGCGGGATTAGACGCAGCAGGAAAGCGCGAAATATTCGACCGGATCCGGCGGATGAGCCGGGAGCAGGGAATCGGAGTTTTACTTGTCTCGCATAGTATGGAGGACCTGGCGGAATACGCAGACCGGATTATTGTGTTGGACGATGGAAAGAAGATATTGGATGACCGACCGGCGCAGATATTTGCCAAGCGGGAGACGCTTGCAGACTGTGGACTGGATGTACCGGAAACTGTGAAACTGGCGGACAAATTGCGCGCAAACGGGTACCAAATTCCACAGAACGTGATTCGAGAGAAAGAGCTGCTCGATTATCTTGGTAATTGCACAAACAGTACAGCAGGAAGAAAAAGCGTTGATACTGAGAACAGATTGGATGAAAGGAAGCAGGGAGATAATTTATGATTCGAGATATTACAATTGGACAATATTATCCTTCGGATTCTCCGATTCATCATCTGGACCCGCGTGTCAAGTTATTCGCAACGCTTCTCTATATCATCGGGCTGTTTCTTAGCAAAAGTTTGATCGTATTTGCGGTGGCAGGCGTAGTATTGATTGCATGTATCGTGATATCGAAGGTGCCGTTTCGATATATGATCAAGGGGCTAAAGCCGGTGTGGATATTGCTGGTATTTATCTGTATCGTAAATGTGTTTTTCGGAAAAGGAGAAATGCTGTATTTCCAGTGGAAGTTTATTCACATCTACCGGGAAGGAATCATGCAGGCGGTTGTCCGTGTCGTGCGGTTGATGGAGCTGATTTTAGGTTCGTCGCTTATGACATACACAACAACGCCGACCGAGCTGACGGACGGCCTGGAGAAAGCATTTCATCCACTTACGAAGATTCATGTACCGGTGCATGAGATTGCACTCATGATGTCGATTACGCTCCGGTTCATTCCGATTCTGATCGAAGAGCTGGACCGGATCATGAAGGCACAGACAGCGCGCGGCGTGGATTTTGAAGCAGGAAATGTATTCCAGAAAGTGAAACGTACTGGACGGATTTTGATGCCGCTTTTTGCATCCGCAGTTGGACGGGCAGGCGATCTGGCACTCGCGATGGAAGCGCGTTGTTATCAGGCGGGCAGACCGAGAACGAAGATGTATCCGCTTCGATATGCACGTGCGGATGGCGTCGTGTATGTGCTGGCAATCGTATATCTGGCAGGGATGATCGTGTTGAAGGTAATGGTTGGATAATATAAAAACCTATTGACAAATAAAATAACGCTGTTATAATAACGGTGTTATGAAAAATAAAACAATATAAATAACAGCAACAACTAACGAAGAGAAGGAGTAGCTCATGCGACGTGAGACAGCCGGTGTGACGGAATCCCTGCTTCAGGCAGCGAAGGAAGAATTCCTTACCTATGGATTCCATGATGCCAGCATGCGGCGGATATCGGCGGCATGCGGAGTCAGTACCAATTCCATATATACCCGGTTTGGCGACAAGAGCGGACTTTTCACCGCAATCGTACAGGAAGCGACAGATGGTCTGATGGAGATGTATATGCAGAGCATACAGAAGGCAACCGAGTGTCCGGACATGGATCATGCCATCGAGGAGGGCAACGAGGGAACCGATCAGGTATTGGCGTATATCTACCGGTATAAGGAAGAATTTCAGCTTCTGTTCTGCCATTCGGTGGGGACAGAATATGAAGATTACTTTGATAAGCTCGCGGCAATCGAGGAGCAGTATTACAACATATTTGCGAAGCAGTATGCAAATGAGAATGCGACCGCGGATGAATTTTTCATCCACGTATTCTGTAGAACCGGCTGGCAGTATATCTACGAGGTGCTGACACACGACAAGCCATACGATGAGGCAGCAGCCTTTATGAAGAATGTACAAATCTTCAATTTCGCAGGTTGGAAATCAGTTTTTGGATTGGAATAACAGGCAGTGCATAGCGATGTGCACTGCCAAAAAAATCAAATATAGGTTAGTAAAAGCTAACTCAAAATAAACGTTCAAGGAGGTTTTGTCATGAAGGCAAAAAAGCAAAGTGCATTGTCAAGACTTATGAAAATTGCCGGAACGCATAAGTATTTTTCTTATGCATCCTGCGTCTTGGCAGCAATCAGTGCATGGGTTGCGCTGATTCCGTTTTATGATGTGTGGCGCATCATAAAGGAGGTCTTAGAAGTAAGACCGGACTATTCCAAAGCAACGCACATCACATCATATGGATGGCAGGCGGTAGGATTTGCCCTGCTCGCAATGGTGCTTTATATCGGAGCTTTGATGTGCTCTCATAAGGCAGCATTCCGCGTGCAGACAAATATGCGTATCGCGATGATGAACCACATCATGAAGCTTCCACTTGGTTATGTGGAGACAGAGGGAACCGGAAAGATTCGAAAGATCGTTATGGATTCCTCCGCAGCGACAGAGACATTTCTGGCACACAACCTGCCAGATAAGGTCGTATCAAGAGCAACACCGATCGGGCTGCTTGTACTGATGGCAAGCTTTGACTGGCGTCTTGGTCTGATCAGCCTGATTCCTGCCGTATTCGCATTCCTTATCATGGGTACGATGATGATGGGACCGAAGATGGCAGAGGATATGAAGCAGTATCAGAACTCGCTGGAGACAATGTCCTCCGAGGCGGTAGAGTATGTGCGAGGCGTACCGGTCTTAAAGACATTTGGACAGACAATCTTCTCATTCAAACGGTTTAAGGCAGCCATCGATGAATATGAGAAATGGACGATTGATTATACGAAATCCATGATGATTCCGATGATCGGATTTACCGTATTCTGTAATGGTATTTTCGCCGCATTGATCGTAGCCGCTTATACATTAGGTGGAAATACGGTCACAGACAAATTTGTATTGAATCTGATCTTCTACATATTGGTGACTTCGGTACTCACAACAACGCTGATGAAGGTTGCGTATGCAGGCGAATCACAGATGCTTGTCGAGGATGCATTGAACCGAATGGACGAGGTATTAAATGCGAGGGAACTTCCGGAGGCAGCAAATAAGCAGACATCGAAGGATGCATCCATCGCGTTGAAGGACGTGACATTTGCTTACGATGAGGCAAAGGCAAATGCGATCGACGGCATCACGCTTTCCGTCAAGGCAGGTTCCCATATCGCGTTTGTTGGTCCGTCCGGTGGTGGTAAGACGACGCTGGCATCACTGATTGCAAGATTCTGGGATGTCAAGAGTGGCAGCATCGAGATCGGTGGTGTGGATGTGAAGAACATTGACAGCAAGGAGCTGATGAATCAGGTATCATATGTATTTCAGGATAGTAAGCTGCTGAAGACCTCGATTCTGGAAAATGTTCGTATGGGCAGACCGGATGCGACGGACGCCGAGGTAATGGAAGCGCTGGAGAAGGCGCAGTGCAGCGACATCATCGAGAAGCTTCCTTACGGTGTGAACACGGTGATCGGCTCGAAGGGAACGTATGTATCCGGTGGTGAGATGCAGCGCCTGTCGATCGCGCGGGCATTCCTTAAGAATGCGCCAATCCTGATCTTAGATGAGGCGACTGCATTTGCTGATCCGGACAATGAGAGACAGGTGCAGCGTGCATTTGAGAATCTGTCCAAGGATAAGACAGTAATCATGATCGCACATCGTCTGTCGACGGTGACAAATGCGGATCAGATCTACGTATTGAAGGACGGAAAGATTGCAGAGTCCGGTACACATGATGCGCTGGCAGCCAAGGACGGCATCTACACACATATGTGGAACGAATATAACAAGTCCGTGAACTGGCAGGTAGGAAAGGCAGGTGCAACCGCATGATCGAGAAATTGAAACATAAATACGCACTGTCCGAAAACGGTGCAAAGAACATGATAAAAGCGTTTGTGGCAGTCACAATCGCGAACCTTGTGCTGATGCTGCCGGTTGGGCTTCTGTATCAGCTTACCTCGTATCTGCTTGATGGCAAGGTGCCAAAGGATAAGCTTGGATTCTTCATCGGCGGAATCGTCGTAGTATTTTTACTTGTAGCAGTTACAACTTATTTCCAATATAACGCAACCTTCTTTTCCACCTATGTCGAAAGTGGTGTGCGTAGACGTGCGCTTGCTGAGAAGCTTCGCCGCCTGCCACTTTCCTTCTTCGGGAAAAAGGATCTGTCCGATCTGACGAATACGATCATGTCAGACTGTGCATTGCTCGAGACAGGAAGCTCCCACTGGATTCCGGAGCTGATCGGTTCGATGATCTCCACAACGATTATTGTAATTGGATTGTTGTTCTTCAACTGGAAGATGGCACTTGCCGCTGTATGGGTGATGCCGATTGCATTTATCATCGTACTGACTTCGAGAAAAGGTCTGAAGTCTGTACAGAAGAAGACAATGACATATAAGCTTTCCTGTCTTGATGGAATTCAGGAGGGACTGGAGACGATCCGTGACCTGCGTTCAAACAACATGACAGAGACGTACATGGAAGGCTTGAATAAGAAGATCAAAACCGTAGAGAAAAATGCCATCGTGCTGGAATTTAAGAATGCAGCTTATGTATGTTCCGCACAGATGATCCTGAAGCTCGGCATTGGAACGGTTGCATTGGTTGGTAGTATCCTGCTTGTAAATGGAAAGATCAATGTACTGACATTGTTCGTGTTCCTGCTTGTTGTAACAAGAATGTATGAGCCTTTGCAGATTGCATTGCAGAACCTGTCCGCTCTGATCAGTCTGGAGCCAAGCTGTGAGCGTATGGATGAGATCCTGTCACACGAAGAGCAGACTGGTGCAGAGACACTGACGAACAAGGGCTATGATATCGTATTTGACCACGTTGCATTTGCCTATGACAGTGGCGAGCAGGTGCTCTCCGATGTCAGCTTCACAGCAAAGCAGGGGCAGGTAACAGCCCTGATCGGACCATCCGGTGGTGGTAAGACGACTGTATCGAGACTGGCAGCAAGATTCTGGGATATCCAGAAGGGTACTGTCACGGTCGGAGGCATGGATGTATCGAAGATCGAGCCGGAGAAATTGCTTTCCCTGTATTCCATCGTGTTCCAGGATGTAACACTCTTCAACAACACGGTTATGGAGAACATCCGGATCGGTCGCAAGGATGCAACGGACGAGGAAGTTATGGCAGCAGCCAGGCTTGCAAACTGTACGGACTTTATCGAGAAATTACCGGACAAATGGAACACCATGATCGGGGAAAATGGTTCCGAATTATCCGGTGGTGAGCGGCAGAGAATCTCCATCGCACGTGCATTCTTAAAGGACGCACCAATCATCCTGATGGATGAGGCAACCGCCTCGCTGGATGTGGATAATGAGTCCGTGATTCAGGAGTCCATCTCCAAGCTGATCCGGAACAAGACAGTTCTGATTATTGCACACCGTATGCGTACGGTCGATGGGGTTGACCAGATCATTGTATTAAAGGATGGCGTGGTAGCTGAGCAGGGAACACCGTCAGCGTTGAAGGAGAAGAATGGTATCTATAAGCATATGGTCGATGTGCAGTTAGAGAACGAACAGTGGAAATATAACCAGGTATAAAACTGCCGGACAGGAACTATGAAGGAGAAGTCCGCAGCGTGGTCGGAAAGAATCGCGTTGCGGGCTTTTACTATCGTTGTAAAATACTGGAAGCACATATAAAATTGTGCTAAAATGAGCATTGCGACGGCTGCGCCTGCGCAAGCCGGCATAGTGCGGAAAAACACATATAAAATACAGGAAGAGGAGATAAATACCGGAGATGGAAGTTGTATCAAAAGGCGAATTTAACACATGGGAACGTGAGAAACAGGTACAGTACATAAAAGACGTGATTGGAGAAGAATGTGTATTTGAGCAGGAGACAGATGGACAGAAAAAACTGTTACTCTATGGAAAAGTAAAGATTGAGGAATGGGCGAGCGAGATGGGAACACGTAGAAGTGTACGAATATATCCGTATTCACCATCGAAGGATAAGGTGATCACGCGTGCGCTGCTTGAGGGGATGGAAGGTATCGCCTATCTGGGAAGTACGATAAAAGGAAAAGCTATCCGGTTAGAAGATTCCACAATTTATATATTTGAACTTTGTCTGGAGCATGTCGAAGATGAAGATCGGAGATGGCCGGTTATTTGCCGGTTCTATGATGATTTTGGAAATCTCGAGGCGTTGAACGACCAGATCAATAAGCTTCGTGCGCAGATTGCGGATGCAGAAACGAAGAGCCAGGAGCTTACAACGAAGCTTCAAGAGCAACAAACGAACTTCCAGCGGATTGAGGCTGCGATGGAGAAAAGACGGCACGATCTGGATCTGGAATATGAGCAGAAGAAAGCGGAAGCACAGGGCAACTATGAGAAGCTTGCAGCATCTCTGGAACAAAAGGTTCAGGCGATGCAGCGGATCGCCAGAAAGTATGGTCTGCCAATGGAGGAAATATTACCAGAGGAAACAGAGAAAGAAGCGGTTGTCAGCCTGGGAGCAAAAGAACTTACTGATTATGTCTGGAGCTATCTGTGGCAGAGAAAGAGACTGCAGTATGACCGGTCTGTGGTTGCACGGTTTCTTGATAGTCTGCACACGGAACAGCTTACGATCCTTTGGGGAGAACCAGGCTCCGGAAAGACGTCTCTTCCGCAGGCAGTTGCGGAGGCAATCGGGGCAGAGTGCAGACCAGTTGCAGTTCAGCCTAGCTGGTCGGACAACCATGATCTGTTAGGGTATTACAATGCGCTGGAAGACCGGTATATTTCGACACCATTTCTGGAGAGTCTGGTCGAGGCGAACCAGCATCCCGACAAATTGTATCTTGTTGTTTTGGATGAAATGAATCTTGCGCATGTGGAGTACTATTTCTCAGAAGTGTTAAGCGCGATGACGCGGGATGACCGGACACTGACTTTGTATGGACAGACACAGAATGCGAATCTCATGCGTCTGCTGGAGCTTGATGAGCAGGGTATTACAGCCGAAAACTGCAAAGAGGCGAAGGATATCTGCATGAAACAGTTATATCCGGGGAAGTTTCGGATTCCAGATAATGTGCGCTTTATTGGAACCATCAATATGGATGAGACAACCAAGAGTTTAAGCCCGAAAGTGGTAGATAGAAGCTATGCGATTCGTGTAGGAGTATTGCAAAATCAGGAAAAAGAAAAATTGCAGGCTGAAGTGGATGCACTTCCGAAACAGGAAATATGTACAATTTCGGTAGATAGTTTCCTGCCTCTGAATCCAACTTCTTTGTCAGAGGACGAGGAACAGGGAATTGTGGCAAAGAGAAAGGAAGTTCAGGAAATCATTGACTTGTTCCAGGATATCTGTACGATATCCAATCGGTTTTATCATTATATGGATCAGATTCTTTGTTGGAATCCGAATGTGGATATCGATTGGTTGATCTTCGACAAGATATTATCTGCGGTTCGGATTGACAGGAACAATGTGAAGGAAGCTGAGAAACTGGTAGTGGAGCTTGAGACTAGGGAATATCCGTCTGCGAAGGAAAAACTTCTTGCGATGATTGCAGATGTAAATGGCGAGCTGGTTGAAGAAAGCTATTACTGGAGATAAGACATGATAGAAATCAAACTTGGAAATGCACAATATAATTTTCGCGCAATGGATAAGAAGGGCATCGCTCCGATCCGTCGGGTACGATTTTCAGAGTTCAATGAAAAACAGAAGATTGCATTAGAGGAGCTTGGCGTACAGCTTGGACCTTTTCAGTCAGGTGAGGAGACGAAGGTTGTTTTGTGTTCCCATCTGCGTACAAAGAAGCGGGATGGTGAGGATGCAGAATGGCTTTATGAGAATGCAGATCTTATTATATGCGTGACGAAGGAAGATCGGGAACGTGTGTCTGCGGTAATGCTTGGCGAGGAGACGGCATACCAGAAATTTGAGGATAAAGAGGCGGATTATTATGTTCCTCCAAGACATTGGAAGTCCATAAGAGGCAGATATCAGGATGTAAACAGCAGCCACTATACCGTTGCAGGAACGGAGCGGGTTTATGTCTGTTACAAAAATGGTACGAGGGATACAATCATGGTCAAAAGTTTGCCGTCGATTGAGGAGCAGGATTATCAGGCGATGATTAATGAGCTGTATGCGATATCAAGTGAATTGCTGATGGATACTGGGTCACATACCAAAGTTTCTATTGAAAATGTTCAGCATAATCAGCTTCGGAACATGCAGAATCTTGTCTCTCAGATTGAGACTACATGGAGGCGGCTGCATGGAAATATGGAGCGGGATCTGACTACGGAATATGTGAAGATGCCGGTTCACCGGATTAAGAATATGACGGTCAAAAGTCTGCTTGAATACCGGTTTACCGGGAATCCGGATGTGCATGCTGTCAAATATAAGGAGACGCGTAATATCTATGAAAACCGGATGATCGTGCAGTTCTTTCATCGGATAGAATCCTATCTGAGACGGCAGAAAGCAAGTGCGTTGCAAAGTATTATGCATGCGGAATTTGGGTATCTGGATGATTTTCAAGAGGAAGACAGCATTTCGGATAAAGAGACGCTGAAGAAAATCAAGAAGGCAATGCGCATTTGGCAGTTTGATACGGTAAAGAGGGAACTGTTCACGAATACGGTCAATGATACAGAGCGGTATCCGATGCAAAATGGCGAGGAAGTCGTTCAAAAAGATGATTTTTTATTTTCACTTGTATGGTGGAAACATCAGCAGGCTCCGGCGTGGAATGTATATCACAAGAACTTTGCGGACACATCTGCAATCCATGATATAGATGGGCAATCGGTATGTCTGACAGATCTCGCTCTGAATAAATATGATATTTCATCCCAATATGCGGTATACAGTGCATTGACCCGGAATCAGGATGAATTCCAGCGAACGGACATCCGGGTGAGGATGAAGAATTATAAGCTGCTTCGATTTTTATACTATGTTGTATCTGAGGCGCGTCGGGATGCGGCAAGCAGAAATTTAAAGAATGGCAGTGACTGGGTACGTTTTGATATAAATGGAAGTGTGGAATTGGTAGATTCTGTCAAATCTGCGAGGATGGACAAACATGAATTACACATATATATTTCCAAGATCAACACGATTACAGTCAGGGAGAAAAATGTAAGGGAAACGATGAGATTTACCTACTCCGAGCAGGAGGATTATCTTGAATACGGACCAGAGATTGCGAAGATTCTGTTAAGGAATCTTGCACAGAAGGAAAGCGGCTGGGGAGCAAATGCTTTATCTATCGGACAAATGGTACTCGCGATCGAGGAAGGGGAGAAGCGGCAGCGCCGACAGGAACAGTCCACGGAACTTATGAAACAGGTGGAACAGGAGTGGAATGTACTGATTCAACGGATGAAGAGACTTTGCAGAGCGAAAGAGCTTTCTCATATCCCGGGAACCCGGGAGAGCCTTCGATGTACAAATATCTTTGCATCAAATCAAAAGTACCATGCCATGTACCAGTTGATGAAACATGCGAGTGAATTTGATCAGGAAATTTATTACAATGAGACCGATGATATTCCAATTCTGAAATTAGAGCAGTTGTATGAACGCTGGTGTTTGGTAAAGCTGGTGCATATCTTTGTGGTTGATTATGGATTCGAATTTTTGGATGATGAGGGGAAAGGGTATGGAGATTCCTCTCAAAAACAATTGTACAAATATATTAATCAACTGTTGAAAAAAGGAGATTTCAAGGATTCGGTGTTCCATCTGAAAGGACATTTGTATGATGCATCCAGAAATATAGAAGCAGATGAGATGCAGGTAGATATCTACTATAACCATGAATTTATTCTTGGCGATACTGTGGACTGGCAGGAAGAGGTTATCCCGGAAGGTGGAAGACCAAAGCAGAAACTGGCACCGGATTTTTATGTGGAAATGACCTATCGCGGACAGACAAAGCATTTTTGCCTTGATGCAAAATACCGATCACGGAATAGCTTAACTGAAGAGGATGGAACCAGACGCTGGTATTCTGATCTTATGACAGTCGCTTTGCAGAAATACATTGTGGAACTGTCACAGGTACAGCCAATCGATGGTTCATTTATTCTCCATAGCAATGCATATAGTTGTACCGACAAATGGGAGTATCAGGATCGAAATCCACACGCCTATTGTGGACAGAGTCTGGATTCCTTGTGGCAGGAATACAATGCATATCTGAAAGGAAAAACCGCTGATGACAGAGATTTGTTGATATCAGAGCGTGCACGGAAGTTTTTCACGGAAAATGCGCAGAAAAATCCAGATCAGCAGGCTGCAAACCCACAGAAAGAGGAGTATCACTATGTGAATGATAACCGAATCGGGTCTTATTATCTTCTCCCTGGAAAAGATATTTACCTGCGTGTCTGGATCACGATGGTCATGGAGCATTATTTTGGAATCTATGATGCTATGTGCTGGGACTGTGGACATAAAGTAAAGGTGGAGAATATTGAGACGATGGTTTCAGGAGGCGCGAATATGGATCATTATGTGGTGACTTGCCCTGCGTGTGGAACGGCATGGGTGCGGAATTTCTGTTCCAATGAAACCTGCCGGAGACCAATCGGAAAACATATTATCAATTATTATGGAATGGCAGCAGGAAATAATAAATGGAATCGAGTGTGCCCGGAATGCCATGCAGGGTGGAGATTGATCGCGCGATAATTTGTTTGTGTAAGTCATAACCACATCTGGGAAGGCTGTAGATTAAAGAAAAGTGGAGGAACGTTTACATGCGTTATTACATTGCAGACCTGCATTTCTGCCATGAAAATCTGAATACCCGTATGGATTGTCGTGGATTTGAGAGCGGCGAAGCCATGAATGAATATATGATCGCACAGTGGAATTCACGTGTGCGTAAACGCGATGAGGTTGTGATCTTGGGAGATTTCTGTATTTCAAAAAAGGGAGAAGTTGCAAATGCCATTCTCGAACGGTTGAATGGAAAGAAGTATCTGATCATTGGAAATCATGATCATTTTATTGCGAACAAACATTTTGATCCATCGCGTTTTGAATGGATTACGCATTATAGAGAAATCAATGATAACAATCGCAAGGTGATTCTCTGCCACTATCCGGTTATGTGCTACAACGGGCAGTACCGCCGGAATGCGAAGGGAGAACCGAAGACGTATATGTTGTACGGGCATGTACATGATACATATGACGAGTATCTGATCGATGAATTTCAGCGCCAGACGCGTGCATCCACGCGTCCGGTGCTTGGAAAATCAGGCGAGGAAGAAATGGTTTCCATTCCCTGCCAGATGATCAACTGTTTCTGTATGTTCTCGGATTATGTCCCGCTCACGCTCGATGAATGGATCGAAGTGGATCGCAAGCGGCGGGCAATCATGAAGCGGGAGGGCGATTGTTAAGAATTCTTTCCGGAAGCGGACTCAATCCGGCTGTAACGGAAGTCGCAGTAAGTTGCACCTTCTGCGATCGTCTGTGTCCGGACTAAGCGCATATGCATCATGTCGGCAAGCACGTAGTCCATGCGGCAGAGATATTTGGCAAGTTCGAAACAGCCCTCATCCCGGCACAGACTGCAGATGCCGCATGTATGATAATCATAGCCAAGCTCGAAATCATCATTCGCGCCGCCTTCTAAGATGTCAACCACCCAGTCATTTTCGTATTTCCGTTTATGGGAGTCAGCAGACCACTTTTTCCGGGCTGGAAGCTTCTTCACATCGAGATAGCTGTCTGCATTTCCCATGACCTTGTGGAACAACTGATTGGCGGAAAGTCCATCCTTGTACAGGGCATAACATTCCTCCGGGGATAAGGTTGTGTTCCGGTTTAATGCGATGAAATATGCGCCCATGCAGTAGGAACTCATCAGCCGTGATTTGCCGATATCCTTAGCGCGCGTTAGGATGGCACGGTATTCCTGTTTGATTGTCTTGCTGTCAATCTGCAAATGCTGCCTTTTTGCCTGCTTCATGCAGGAGCTGTGATAAAAATATCCAAATAATTTCTGTGAGAATCCGTACTTCAACTAAATCATCCTTTCTTAGCAAAATCTATCTCAATGATCTGGCACATCTTGGACTTGCAATCCAAGTGTCGCTTCGATGCCGTGCATCAGCACATCCATCGCCTCTAAAAATGCCTGCTTCATTTCTTCGGTGAAGCCATCCTTGCTGGTATCATCGGCAATCATCTCACAGATCATCGAGAACTCAGACAACGACAGCATGTAACATGTTTTCTCAGATAGTTGATTCTTCGCAAGTCCACGCACATATAATTCATGATAAAAGCGCGTTGCGAATTCGCTGCATCGCGAGATATAAACTTCGCGGAAGTTCCGGATATAAGTGCCGGAATCGTTCTTTAACAGCATGTGGAAGAGCTGCATATCGTCCTCTAACAGCTCGAAAGTCCGGATGGATATGCGGGAATAGAATACCTGCATCAGCTGCTCGTCGGACATCGCCGAAAAGTCAATATCCAGCATGGACTCACTCAGTGCCATCAGCTTATTTCCGCTCTCTGCGAATATCTCGCCGAACATTTCTTCCTTCCCTGAAAAATGCTTGTATATCGCACCGGGGGTAATGCCCGCCCGCGCAGCAATCTTTCGCATGGACGCTTCCTGATAGCCACATTCCAAGAAAATCTCTTTCGCACTTTGTAAAATTGTCGCTCTGGTCGCTTTTGTGCTCTCGCGCATAATTGTACTCCTTTGGTAAACGCTGTTTACTTTGTAGCACAGGAAACGGGGAAATGCAAGGGGAAATGTTGAGGTGAAGGAAAAATAATCAATTCTATTAAATTCAAAATCAAAAATTTTATTTTTATCATCCGCACAATTATGATAGAATTAAGCGTAAGTGAATTATAACAGAAGCGACGAATGAGGGAGGATATAAAAATGGCAGAAGGAAAAGATTTATTGCAGGTACTATGGAGTGGGGCAGATGTACTGCGTGGAAAGATGGACGCCAATGAGTACAAGACATACTTGCTTGGATTGGTTTTCTATAAATACTTATCAGATTCGTATCTATCAAAAGTGTATGATCTGCTGAATGATGCGAAGCCGGAGAGTCTGGAAGAGGCACAGACCGCCTACGAAGAAATTATGGAGAGTGAAGATGCAGAGGAGCTGCTGGAGGAATTGAAAGAATCTTTGCATTATACATTAGATCCGGACATGACTTATGTCAGCATCTTAAAGGATGCGAAAAACAACGCATTCAATCGAGAGAAATTACAGGCAGCATTTAATCGGATTGAAGAGTCGGATGAACTGTTTCATGGACTTTTTGCAGATGTAGATCTGTATTCAAATCGATTGGGAACCGGAGATCAGAAGCAGAGTGCGACGATCGCAGAAGTAATTAAGGTGTTGGATGATGCAGATCTGATTCATACCGAGGGCGATGTGCTGGGAAATGCATATGAATATCTGATCGGTCAGTTTGCTTCGGAAACGGGAAAGAAAGCAGGAGAATTCTATACACCACATGGACCGGCGCAGATCTTATGCCGGATTGCGATGACCGGACAGGAAAATAAAAAAGGATTGCAGGTATATGATCCGTGTATGGGTTCCGGTTCATTGATGCTTAGCTGTAGAAATTATTCCACAGAGCCAGACTTTATCAAATATTACGGACAGGAACTGATGCCATCCACTTACAACCTTGCTCGTATGAATATGTTTCTGCATGGCGTACTGCCGGAGAATCAGCATCTGCGAAATGGAGATACCTTGGATGCAGACTGGCCAACCGATGAAGAAACCGAGTTTGATGCAGTTACGATGAATCCGCCGTATTCTGCAAATTGGTCGGCGGCAGAAGGATTCAAACAGGATGAGCGATTTATGGATTACGGTGGAAAGCTGGCACCGAAATCAAAGGCAGATTATGCATTTTTGTTACATGGTTTCTATCATCTGAAACAGACAGGAACTATGGCAATCGTGTTGCCACATGGTGTGTTGTTCCGTGGAGCAGCGGAGGGGAGCATAAGGAAGACATTGCTGGAAAATGGTTCGATCTATGCCGTGATTGGTCTGCCATCGAACATGTTCTACAATACGTCGATTCCTACCTGTATTATCGTGCTGAAGAAGCACCGCGAAGGGCGCGATGTGTTATTTATTGATGCATCTAAATTGTTCGAAAAAGAGAAAAAGCAAAATGTGATGAAAGAGGAACATATCGATCATGTTCTGGAATTATACAATAATCGTAAGACGGTGGAGAAAGAAGCATATCTCGCGTCTTATGATGATATTGTGGCAAACGATTTCAATTTGAATATTCCAAGATATGTAGATACAACGGAAGAAGAGGAAGAAATCGACTTAAATGCATTGACACAGAGTATGCGCGAGACAGATAAGCAGATCAAAGAGGAAAATGCAGCGTTAGTCGGAATGATGAAAGAACTGACATTTCAGGATGATGCGACGAAAGAGGCTGTTGAGGCGTTTATTCGTGTGCGTGAGGAGGTGTAGGATATGAATACACCGAAGATTCGATTTAAGGGATTCGAAGACGATTGGGAACAGCGTAAGCTGGGAGATGTGTTCAAGGAATACTCTGAAAAGCATCATGAAGAGCTTCCGGCATTAACAATTGTTCAAGGTGGCGGAACAATTTTTAGAGAGGAATCAGATAGAAGTTTACAATATGATAAGTCAAACCTTTCAGGATATAAGATGGTAAAGAAGGACGATTTCATTGTTCATCTTCGTTCTTTTGAAGGAGGGCTGGAAAAGGCTAATTCTGACGGAATAATAAGTCCTGCTTATCATACGATGCATGGAGATAATGTAGATTCAAGATTTTATTATCCATATTTTAGATCATATGATTTTATCAATAGAAAGCTGGTAGCTCATGTTTATGGAATCCGTGATGGTAGAAGTATTGACATCGATGGAATGAAATCTATCGAAATTCCTTATACTTCTTATGAAGAACAGAAAACTATTGGAGATTACCTTGACAGCCTCGACCACCTCATCACTCTTCATCAGCGTAAGTGTGACGAAACAAAACAACTCAAAAAATTTATGCTGCAAAAAATGTTTCCGAAAAATGGTGAGAAAAATCCAAAAATTCGATTTGAAGGATTTACGGACGATTGGGAACAGCGTAAGTCTGGGCAGATAGCTCCGCTTCGAGGCGGATATGCCTTTAAAAGTAATGAGTATTGCTCTGATGGTATACCCATTGTGCGTATTTCAAATATACTTTCGGATGGATCAGTGGGGGCAGATTTTGCATACTATGATGAGCAAGATACGGACGAGATATACACACTCTATGATGGGGCTGTTGTACTTGCTATGTCTGGTGCAACAACAGGAAAAGTGTCTGTACTCTGTGATGAAAAAGGTCAAAAATACTATCAAAATCAACGAGTAGGTTATTTTATACCTACAGATATTTGTGATTATAAATTTGTAAAAACGATTATGCGGTCACGGTTATTTGCAGACCAATTATCTGCAGTTCTTGTTGCCGGGGCTCAACCTAATGTATCATCAAAGGAAATAGACGGATTTAAGTTTTTGATTCCACAATCTAAAAATGAACAAAAGAAAATCGGGGAATACTTTTCCACTCTCGATAACCTCATCACTCTTCATCAACGTAAGTGTGAAAAATTGAAAGAATTGAAGAAATATATGTTACATAATATGTTTGTTTAATATGCAAACGCTAGCCTTTAGAAACGATTCCTTGCAAATATGTATTGTATATACATTTTTTCTTTAGATAGTATAATTAAAGCAGAAGTGTAAAAGGGTTGATTGGCTAATGGAGGGATTACAGAATGGGTAAAATTATTTTATATCATGGAACGCAAAATAAAATAGTGACACCTGTCTTTGGTGGTGGAAACGATAAACATGATTATGGGCGTGGATTTTATCTGACGGAAGTATTGAATCTAGCCAAAGAGTGGGCGGTTTGTGTACCGAATAGCGAAAATGGATGGGTACATAAATATGAATTGGATTGTACAGGATTGAAGATTCTCGATTTTCAAGAGAAAGATGTACTGAATTGGTTAGCAGAGCTTATGAAACATCGGGATGCAGCAGATTCAAAAAGATATAGAATGTTAGCGGCGAAGTTCATTGATAAATACGGAATTGATACAAGCGACTATGATGTGATAAAGGGTTGGAGAGCCGACGCATCGTACTTTTATATTGCAAAAGAATTTGTGCGAGACAACATAGATATGGATATATTGGAGGAACTGTTATCATTGGGCGGTTTGGGAATCCAGTATTGTATCAAATCAGAACGGGCATATGCACAATTGCATGAAATCGAGGAAGATATGATCTCAGTTCCATATAGTGAATTCAATGAACAATACAATCAACGAGATATAGAAGCCAGAGATAATATGAGAAAACTGGTTGATTCAGAAGCCAATAAGGTAACGAAGGTATTTAGTACATTATTGTAGAGGTGATAGGGTATGGGAGCATACGCAGAAGCATATTTAAGTGATGTAGTTGAGAATCAGGGAAAGTTATTCGATTATGTTGCGGAAACATTCCCAGATAAGGACACAGAGGATTTTATCAATTTTTATATGCAGAGTAATACACGGAAAAGCATCGATGAATCACAGGCATATGTGAACACGATGGATGCAAAAACTTTGTGGGAGTATTTCTGCAAAACAGAAGAATATGCATTGAAAGACGGGAAAGCACTTGCTGGATTCCTTCCAGATTGGGTAGGTGAATTTTATGCATACTATCAGTGGTTTTATAATATTCCCAGCCGGGAAGTTGTGAAGAAAATTCCGCTTAGTTTCTTGAAGAAGGCATATCCCGGATTGCATGATTTAGAACTCGATTTAGCAGTACAAAAGGTGGGTGAACCAGGGTGAAAGTAATAACATTTCACAATCCAGATGAGGAAAATGGATGTTTCAGTAATTGGTATCTGTCTGATTTTACAATTGGTGAAGTGAAATATACTTCGTTGGAACAGTATATGATGCATCAAAAAGCTTTGCGGTTTCACGATGCAAGTATTGCGGCACAGATACTTGCAACGGATGATGTAGCTTATATCAAAGAGCTAGGACGTAAGGTATCTGGCTTTGATAATCATGTTTGGAATGGTATGAGACAGATTATCGTCTATGAAGGGTTAGTGGCGAAATTCACGCAGAATCCAGAGTTAAAAAAAGCGTTGCTCGGTACAGGCAATGCAGTTCTTGCAGAGGCAGCAGTAAATGATAAGATCTGGGGCATCGGATTGTCTATGAGTGATCCCAAAAGAGTAGATCCAAGCGAATGGAAAGGACAAAATCTGATGGGATATGCATTGATGCTGGTAAGAGAGAAATTAAGATAACATAAACAATGAATAGTAACATTATAAATGTTATTTTAATAAAAAAATGTTATCAAAAAAGGGACTTTTGTGAAAGATGCGACAAATATATCGTCTGATATGAAAAATTTACTTACGCTTGGGAACAGCGTAAGCTGGGAGATGTGTTCAAGGAATACTCTGAAAAGCATCATGAAGAGCTTCCGGCATTAACAATTGTTCAAGGTGGCGGAACAATTTTTAGAGAGGAATCAGATAGAAGTTTACAATATGATAAGTCAAACCTTTCAGGATATAAGATGGTAAAGAAGGACGATTTCATTGTTCATCTTCGTTCTTTTGAAGGAGGGCTGGAAAAGGCTAATTCTGACGGAATAATAAGTCCTGCTTATCATACGATGCATGGAGATAATGTAGATTCAAGATTTTATTATCCATATTTTAGATCATATGATTTTATCAATAGAAAGCTGGTAGCTCATGTTTATGGAATCCGTGATGGTAGAAGTATTGACATCGATGGAATGAAATCTATCGAAATTCCTTATACTTCTTATGAAGAACAGAAAACTATTGGAGATTACCTTGACAGCCTCGACCACCTCATCACTCTTCATCAGCGTAAGTGTTGCGAACTGAAAAAATTAAAACAATATATGGCAAATCATATGTTTGTCAACCAAAGTACAAAATGCGATAGGAATATCGCAACAAACCATAAAAAATTACAAGAAAGGACGAAAGAAATGGGAGAATTAGAATCAGTAATTGAGCAGAGATTAATTGACCAATTATGCGGTGGGGATTCACAGTGGACATATCGGAAGGATATTCGGACGGAGGAGCAGTTGTGGGATAACTTCAAATACATATTGGAGCAGAACAACAAGGCAAAGCTGAACGATATGCCACTCAGTGACAGTGAATTTGCAAAGATTAAAAATGATGTATCGCATGCTTCTTTTTATGATGCAGGCAAATGGCAGGTCGGTGAGAACGGAAAAGTCTATGTGCATGTACAAAGAGGCAATGAGACATTGCATTTGGTTGTGATGAACAACGAGCATATTGCCGGGGGAACGAGCGTCTACGAGGTAATCAACCAGTATCAGGCATTCAAGACAGATGAGGTGGATGACAAGCGGGACCGAAGATTTGATGTGACGCTGTTGATCAATGGAATCCCAATGATACATATTGAGTTGAAGAACAAGGATCATTCCTATATGGATGGGTATCGGCAGATAGAGAAGTATGTTTCGGAAGGAAAATTCCGCGGACTTTTCTCAAATGTGCAGATGTTTGTCGTGAGTAACGCCGTGGATACGAAATATTTTGCGGCGGCTACGGCAGCGGAGTTAGACAAAGGTAAAAAATTCATAACAGGCTGGGTAGATGAGGAGAATTCCCCGGTGTGTGATTATCTGGACTTTGCAGAAGCGGTGTTACGGATTCCACAGGCACATGAGATGATTGCAAAGTACATGGTTCTCGATAATGAAAAGAAGAAATTGCTGATTCTTCGTCCGTATCAGATTCATGCCATTGAAGCGATGCGGGCAGCCTCGAAACGTGGCATGTCAGGATTTATCTGGCATACAACCGGTTCCGGCAAGACGATGACGTCCTACAAGGCGACGCGGAATCTGTTGATGGATATTCCGTCCATAGAAAAAACGGTATTTCTGATTGACCGGAAAGATCTGGACATGCAGACGAAGATGGCATTTCAATCCTATGCAGACAATGATACGATTGACGTGGATGATACAGAAAATGTAGATGCGTTGATCCGGCGGATGGCAGATGGAAACCGGCAGATGATTGTTACGACGCGGCAGAAGTTACAGACCATGATTACTAAGAAACTGCAGGAGGGAACGAAGGAATATGAGAAGATCCGAAACCTTCGTGTTGCATTTGTGGTAGATGAATGTCACAGAGCGGTTACCCCGGAGACGAAACGCAGAATCGAGCGATTTTTTGCACATTCGTTATGGTATGGATTTACCGGTACGCCGATTTTTGATGAAAATAGATATGAGCAGAAAGGCGACCTTCCACAGACTACAGAAGAACTGTATGGATCATGTCTACACAGTTATACGATAAAAGAAGCGATACATGACGAGGCGGTTCTTGGTTTTATGGTGGAGAATCTCGGACCGAAAAAAGAGGATGTGGACGATGCTGTGTTTGAGACAGAGGAGCATATGCGACAGGTCCTGGATGTGATACTGAATCAGTCTTATACGAAATTAGGCATGCAGAATGGAAAGGGAAGAACATACGAAGGCATTTTAACCGTTGGATCGATTGCAAAGGCACAGCGGTATTACGAGTTATTAAAGCGGATCAAAGAGGGAAAAGACGCGTTAAAAATCAATGAGGAAATCTGCAAAGTCGTTCCGGATTTCCCGAAGTTCGCGATTACATATTCCGTGACAGAGAATGATGAGGCGTCAACGGTAAATCAGGATAAAATTCGGGAATCCATGAAGGACTATAACGAGATGTTTGGCACGCATTACGATGTGGAGAACATCAATGCCTATAATAGTAATCTGAACGACCGGCTGGCACGGAAGGAGAAGCGATATCTGGAACGGAGCCAGCAGTTAGATCTTGTGATTGTTGTCAATCGTTTGCTGACGGGATTTGATGCGCCATGTCTTTCGACCTTGTATATGGACAGACAGCCAATGAGTCCGCAGGATATCATACAGGCGTTTTCTAGGACGAATCGACTGTTTGATGCAAATAAGACTTATGGTCAGGTTGTGACATTCCAATCGCCGAAGGAATTCAAGAAAGAAATCGACCGGGCGCTGCGGTTATATTCGCGTGGTGGCGAAGGCGTTGCCGTTTCGGAAGATTGGAATAGTGTGCGAGAGACATTTTCGATTGCAGTTAAGACGATACATGCTATGGGACGGACACCGGAAGAGATTCATCAGTTGTCGCGGGAACAGAAGAAAGCGTTTGTTTATGCATTCCGAGGACTGGATAAGAGCTTTGCACATTTGAAAGCATTTTCCAGATATCGTGAGGAGTTGCTTACAGAATATGATTTTTCACAGGAAGAATATGAGAACTATGCGGCAATGTATAAAAATGTCATGGAAGAGCTGAAGGATCCGAAGGACAAAACTGAAAAAGAGGATCCGGTTATGGACGACTATGATCTGATTGCATACAGCAAAATGCGGGTGGATTTTGAATACATTGTAGAGTTGCTTCAAGGGTTGGTCAATTATCTGGATCAGACGCATGATGATTTTCAGGATGCGATATTTGCAAAGAACATTCTGGCATTGCGGGAGATCTCAAAGGAGTTTGCAGAGGATAATCAGCAGCTCGGTGCATTGCTGCAACAGGTGATTGATAACATCGAACAGGATAAAGCCCGATACAAAGGGCAGGATATTGGAGTCGTTATCAACCAGATGCGTTATGATGCGATTGACACGGAAATCAGGACATTTGCGAAATTGTGGAACCTGAATGAGGATGATGTGCGGTATGAGGTGTATCATTACCGGGATGGAAAAATGGAAAATGAGAATACGTTTAAAGATCGCGCGTATGCATCGTATAAAGAAGGCGTGGAGGAACCTATGCCGCCATTCAAATTCCGCAAGATTATAGTGGAAAAATTCAAGCATGATCTGATGGAGAATGTATTGCCATTACGTGATTAAAAATGGGAAGGCCGGAAATTCCTGAACAGGAAAGTCCGACCTTTCATTTTGTATCGACGTGCAAGGTATATGATTTCTAATTCAGGTTGGAAAGTGATCGCATGATGAGATCAATGTCCTTGCTTTCTAACTCCTGAATAATATGTAAATAGGTTTTCTGAGTGGTTGTCATACTGGCGTGTCCGAGACGTCTTGCCACACTGGCGATAGATACCCCGGCGAAAAGCATGAGTGATGCGTGGGTATGTCGTAAACCATGGATGGATATGACAGGGATTCCGGCATTTTTACAATGCCGCGTCAATATTGCGTTTAAGGTGGAATTGTAAACCTTTCCTTTGACGAAGATGGGTTCCTCCTCCGGGAGCTTTTTTACAAGTCCGGCAAATTGCATGACGGTCAGCCAGTCAATCTGTATCTTTCGAACAGAAGATTGGTTCTTGGTAGGAAGGAAACCGCCATTCCCTTTGTAATCCCATGTCTTGGAGATGGTTAGTATCTGTCGGGAAAAATCGAAATCCTTTGGTGTGAGTGCAAGTGCTTCAGAGAACCGCATTCCGGTTTTTGCAACCAGAAGAATAAACCAATCCCAGGACACTTCCTGCCCCAGATCAAGGTCCTCAATTAGTTTGTGAAGCTCAAATTGATTGAGAAATTTCTGCTTTTTCTCGCGAGGCTTTTTCCCTTTGATGATCGCCTTTCTGGTTGGATCTCTTGGAATCAGCCCTTCGTCGACAGCATCCAAAATCGCACATTTCACATGGTGGTGAAAATCCATCGTGGTCTGATGCTCATGCACTTCTGCATATTCATTTAATATTTTTTGATAAGAAATCCGATCCAGATCGGAAATCGAAAGATCAGGGGCGAGCTTGGTCAGCCATTGGTGTGCCATGGTGTATTTGCTCATGGTGACCGGGCGGATCGCTCCCTCTTTGTAGACGTTGATCCATTGCTTGTAATAATCACAAAACAGCATTGGATTTTTTAATGTTGGTGTGTTCATTTGTAAAGCCTCCTTTTTGATAGTGGTGCACGTCGATGTATGAATGTATTAAATTAAATCGTGTCGTATCGGAGTTTAATCTTGTATTTTTTGTAGAATACTGTAATATAAATATATGGATTTGGGTTAATGGGGATAAATAACTAAATGGGGATTTATGTTATATAGTTTTTCTGGCATATGTCTTAGTTTCTGTTACTTAATCCATAAGATATAGAAATGTGATAGGGGGGAGTTTATGAACGCGTTAAATTTATATTTGTTATGTCAAAATCCAGAAAACTATGATATATCAGAATATTATAGAACGTTAGCCAATGTACATAATGATTCTAAATTGAAGAAATGTGAAATTGATACGTTAAAGCAATTTGTTGGCGAATTAATAGAGAATGATGCACAATTAACGCATTTAGATAATTTTTTCTATGATTTTTCAATTCCTCATATATCCAAAGAGTTTGATTTATTAAAGATATATGAGGATGATTGTATAGTTAATATTGAATTGAAAAGTAGGGAAGTGGAAGAGGAAAAAATAAAAAAACAATTAGAAAAAAATAGATATTATTTATCACATTTGGAGAAAAAGATAATAAGTTTTACATATGTAAAAACAGGAGATACTGGAATAATTTACACTTATGACGAAAATAGTGGATTAATACAGGTTCAAATTAATGATATTATTTCGGCGATAGGACGAGCTGTTCCCTGTGTAACTGAAAAAATTGAAGAACTTTTTAGAGCCAAGGAATATTTGATATCTCCTATAAACACACCAGAGAAATTTATCTATGAACAGTATTATTTAACGGACCATCAAGAAGAAATTAAGGTAAAGATTATTAACAGTATAAATTCTGGAGAACATAAGATGTGGGGAATACAAGGAGGTGCAGGAACAGGAAAAACATTGTTGCTATATGATATAGCGAAAGATTTGAGCTCCCAATATAAGTTGTGTATTGTTCATTGTGGCATATTGTCACAAGGACATGAAGAATTAAATAAAATAATGAATAATGTCGATATATTGCCAGTTAAGGTGTGTTCTTTTGATACATTAAAAAAATATCAAATTATATTAGTTGATGAATCACAAAGGATTTATCCGGGAAACTTGGATATCATTAGGCGGGCTTTTCAGATTGGAAAAATGTGTATTTTTTCGTATGATTATAAACAGGTGTTATCAAAAACGGAGATGGAAAATGATATACCTACTAAATTGAGGGGTGAAAATGATTTTTTTGAAGAATCATTATCAATAAAAATACGAACAAACTATAATATTTCTGAATTTATAGAATGTGCATTAGACTTAAAAAGAGAACCGCACAAAGATGCTAGTTTTGAAAATATAGAAATATTGTATGTAAATAATTATATAGATTCTTTTCCGATAATTCAGTATTATGAACAGAACAAGGAATTTAAATTTATATCATATACACCATCAAGAAAGAAGAGTGCATTAATAGATAATCATAAAATATATCAAAATACGCATCATGTAATTGGACAAGAGTTTGATAATGTGTTTATTAGCATGGACAGGAGTTTTCGATATTCAGAACAAGGAAGACTACAAGGAGAAGAACATCCAAATCCGGACTATATTTTTTATCAATTGTGGTATCAGGGTGTTTCAAGGGCAAGGGAAAAATTGTGTATTTTGGTTATAGATAATGAAGAATTGTTTGAGAAGTTAATTGAGGTAAAAAGAAAACGTAAATAAACAGAGGTAAAAATGAACATCCAAATCTTCGGCACAAAAAAGTGCAACGATACAAAGAAAGCAGAGAGGTTCTTCAAGGAACGCGGAATTAAATATCAGTTTATCGACATGAAAGAAAAGGGCATGAGCAAAGGAGAGTTCCAGGCTGTGGCATCCGTCAATGGTGGCATGGAGAATATGATCAATCCGAGTTTTAAGGATAAAGATCTGCTGGCGTTGATTCAGTACATTGCCCCGGAGGATAAGCTGGACAAGATACTGGAGAATCCACAGGTGATCAAGACACCGGTTGTGCGGAATGGAAAGCAGTCGACACTTGGATATCATCCGGAAATATGGAAGACGTGGTCATAATATGAAACTACATGAAAAAACAACCAAATCAAATGCGATGCTGCATGTCACGCTCGCCTGTACCTTGGTGATTGCCATTGTGATATTCTTGTTTGCAAAAGGATATGTAGCGGACAAGCTGACATTTAACATTGTAAGATACATGAGCCAGAGGAAGCTTCTGCTATTATATCTGGGCGTCATCAATCTCGTAACGTTTATCCTGTTTGGCATCGACAAGTATGCGGCGATCAAGGGGAAATGGAGAATCCCGGTGGCGACTTTGTTAGGATTTTCATTTGCTGGCGGTGCGATCGGCGGTATAATTGCGATGTACTTATTTCATCACAAGACACAGAAGAATTATTTTGCGGTGGGACTGCCGATGATGATCGTGACACAGATTGTGGTGCTGTTTTATTGTATGAATGCACCGTGGTAAGCCAATATAGTCTGGAAGCGAACCACAAAAACAAAGAATAAAAATACTAGGGGAGAAAACAAAAACATGGGTATACTTGGAAATATTTTATGGTTTATATTTGGCGGTTTTGCAGCCGGGCTTTCGTGGGTGATTGCGGGAATCGGCTGGTGTATTACGATCATAGGAATTCCAATTGGCTTGCAGTGCTTTAAGTTCGCCGGGCTTGCATTCTTCCCGTTTGGCAAGGAAGTTACATATGGTGGCGGGGCGATGAGTCTTATCGCAAATATATTCTGGCTGCTCTTGACGGGGATTCCGATGGCGATTGCAGATGTAGTCTGGGGATGCATCTTGTGCATTACGATTATAGGTATTCCATTCGGAAAGCAATTTTTTAAGCTCGCGAAATTATCGCTGATGCCATTTGGAGCAATGGTTGCATAGTAAGAGGAAATAGATCATGCAAATATTTCTAGATGCCGATGCCTGTCCGGTCGTGCGTATCGTGGAGGAAATCGCAAAAAAATATCATATCCAAACGACACTGCTTTGCGACACGAATCATGTCTTGAACTCTGATTACAGCGAAGTGATCGTGGTTGGTGCCGGTGCGGATGCAGTGGATTACAAGCTGATTAGTCTCTGCCATAAGGGCGATATCGTTGTGTCGCAGGATTATGGTGTGGCGGCGATGGCACTTGGGATAGGCGCATATGCGATCCATCAGTCTGGGAAATGGTACACAGATGCGAACATTGACCAGATGCTGATGGAGCGGCATTTGAACAAGAAAGCACGGCGTAGTTCGGGGAAGAATCATTTGAAAGGCCCTAGAAAAAGAACCGAGGAAGATGATATAAGATTTGCAGAATCATTCGAGAAGCTGGTGTTGAAAGGAGAATCTTTGGATTAAACGGATCTTATACAAGTAATTTTGGCATGGTTCATTAGATTATAAACGACAGAAAAGAGGAACAGACATGAATTACATTGCAAGAGATGATGCATTTGAATTATTGAAGAAGTACAACAAGGATCCATTTCACATCCAGCATGCACTGACAGTGGAAGCGGTTATGAAATGGTATGCAAATGAGCTTGGCTATGGCGATGATGCCGAGTATTGGAGCATCGTTGGATTGTTACATGATATTGATTTTGAATTGTATCCGGCAGAACATTGCCTGAAGGCACCGGAGTTGCTGCGCGAAGGTGGTGTGTCCGAGGATATCATTCATGGTGTATGTTCGCATGGTTATGGAATTACGGTTGAATGTGGTGAGACGATTGACGTGAAGCCAGAACATGAGATGGAAAAAGTGCTTTTTGCAGCCGATGAGTTGACCGGGCTGATTTGGGCGGCCGCGCTGATGCGTCCGTCGAAGAGCACAAAGGATATGGAATTGAAATCTCTGAAGAAGAAATATAAGAGTAAGGGATTTGCAGCAGGATGTTCGCGAGAGGTAATCGAGCGCGGGGCCAAGCAGCTTGGCTGGGAGTTAGAGAAGCTTCTGACGATGACGTTACAGGCGATGGCGGCAACCGAGGATGAGATTCAGGCAGAGGTGGAGGTATACAACGCATGAATGAATATTTCAAAAGTATTGTAGATCAGGAACGTGTATCGGTTGTGATCTGTAACCTACAGCATGAAATTATTTACATGAACCCTGCAGCAATTAAAAATTATGCAAAGCGCGGCGGCGAGGCACTCATAGGGAAAAGCTTGCTTGCCTGTCATAACCCGGAATCGAACAAGCGGATTCAACAGGTGGTTGATTGGTTTGCAGCAGATGTAAGTCACAATATTGTATATACCAGTTACAATGCAAAGCAGAACAAGGATGTATACATGGTGGCTTTGCGGGACAGTGCGCAGAAATTAATCGGATACTATGAGAAACATGAATATCGTGACCGGGAGACGATGAAGTTTTATGATATGCAGTAGCTCAATACACAATACAATGCGTGCATTCAATTCAACACGCTATCTGGACACAGCGAAACGTGGGGATGATGGAAAACTGAACTAACTGATTGATGTTCTGGATGCATGCAGTAAAAAGTTATAAACAAAAAACCTTGAAACACAATGTTTCAAGGTTTTTTCACAAGCAGGGGATGAGAGAATCGAACTCCCACCAAAGGTTTTGGAGACCCCTATCATA
>OLFV01000567.1_pt1 | contig 43130 bp, 48 predicted proteins | sample 1605551 | NCBI WGS metagenome assembly OLFV01 (sample SAMEA3888922, study PRJEB22519) | human gut metagenome | biome: human gut; feature: human-associated habitat; material: faeces | place: Denmark | collected 2011 | reverse complement strand
TGAAAGTCATGCGTTCGCCTTCGTCCTTGATTTCTTTGGCGTTCGGGAACGCTTCTTTGATTTCCGCTTTCAAGTCTTCCTTGGAGCGGTACAGCTGCTGGCCTACCTTACGGATGGAAGTCTGTTTCTTTTCGTCCGACATATCGAGGCGTTCCGGCATGTCCATGCCTTCGATTCTGTCGAACAGTTCGCTCACGTCGTCGACGGCAATGTCGATACGGCCCCTTGCTTCGGCTTCTGCAACCTGCCGTGTCCCTTCGTCGGTGTACTTATCAATCACTACCATACGGGTATTGACGTTTGTACCGGCGCGGTCAAAGGTGACAGACGGCAGGTGAATATCAGCCATCAACACGCCGTCTGCAATGCCTCTATCAGCCTTCCGTTTGGCTTCCGGGTCGCCATAGAACCATTTATCGAAATGTTTCTGACAGGCTGAGCCGTCGGGGATGATTGCAATGAGGCGGCCGCCGTCCTTCAAGTGCTGGTAGGCTTTCGCCACGTGTTCGACGGCTGTCTTGCCGCCATGGCCGAACGGCGGGTTCATGGCGATACCATCGAATTTGTTATGAAGGTCAAAGTTTTCAAAGGTGCTTTCGACGACTTTAGCCCCGGCAACGTTACGCATGAGTTTAGGCGTCAAATCTCGGGACGGCTCAACAACGGTATTATACGTGTTGTCTGGCATCCAACGAGCGATAGCCCCGTCACCGGCGGACGGTTCGAGCAGGCTCTGGCCGGGCTTAGACTGTAACCACTGGACCATCTTATAGCCGACAGGTTCGGGCGTCGCAAAGTAATCGACCCCTTCCCTCGACTTGGTACGGCTGTTCTTCTTCTGTTTCCCGAAATAGACAGCCTTAGTACGGTCAAAGTCGGTTGCCTTTTCCTGCCGATAGTCATTAGACTTACCACCTGTGCCTTCCGTCTTACTCCCCGGCAGATATTTCTTCCATTCATCGCCTTCCTGCGATTCTTCAAAGGCTTCGACGTAGGCTTGTTTCAGTGACCGGGCCATTTCACCCAATGCGATATTTTCGACAGTCCCGGCCCGTTCTGCCAGCTTCGTGGCAAAGGCCATCTGTTCCATGTACGTCCCGGTATTGAGATAGCGGAAAATGGCGTTCGACTTATTGCCTACCCGGTAGATACGGCCTTCCTGCTGGATAGCTTCACTAGGACGTGTCGGCAGTCCTAAATTGATGAGGACACGCTGATGCTTGCCTGTTGTATCGTGCAGAGATACGCCAGCTTGCCCGGCGGCAGACTGTACGAGAATGATTTTCGTCTTACTATCGTCATTATTGAACGAATTCTTATTCTTTTCTCGTTCGCCCTTACTGAGCGTGCCGTTGTACAGGACTAATTCGTCACCAAAGGCCTTGGAAAGTGTTTCAATCGGTGATTCCAGGTCGTTCAAATCAAGACCAGCGAGGTCCGGCCGTTGTGCTTGGAAGTCATGGTACTGTTTGAGAATATCGTCAGCCCGTTCGCTGTCCAGGCGTTCCAGGTGGTCCATGCCTTCCCTGCTAATTGCAAAGGGATTGTCTGCCCCGCCCTTATTGAAGTTATGGAAGATAACGACTTTCTTACCTTCCTTGATGTATTCTTTGATGAGTGGAATAGCCTGTTTGGCTTTAATAGCTTCCAACAAATAGTATTTCTGCTGGCCGGTAAATCGGCCTCTGAGGAAGTCATTTAATTCACTATATCGGGGTTGGTCCCGCAACCAATCAAAGCCTTCATCTATTTTCTTGCCAATGCCCGCATCGACACGAATAAAGCCGCGGTCATAATCATAGGCAGACGACAACATGCGGCCATGCATGGCCCCGGATTCTACCATCTTGCGGTTGAATTCTCGTTCCATTAAGTCAGTATCTACGTCAGAACCTGGTCTTTCGAGGCGATTGTAGCGCATCTTATAGCCGAAATTTTCCATATAGAAGTTTTCCCGGCCATTAGCCTGGTTATATCCCTGCTGTTCCATGGGACCATAATCAGCGTAGTCGAACAGATATCCATTCGCATAGTCCAGGTCGGCTACATACTGGAACGGCGTCGCCGACAAGAACAGGACCTTAGACGGTTGTTTTTCAGCAAAGGCCTTTTCATCAGCATCCTTAAATGTTTCTAATTTTTTGTGCCATTTACTCCGTTCCTCTTCAAGCTTTTCGATTTGGTTGCGGATTTCCCGGGATTCATCAGCCAACGACGGGTCGTGGGTTTCGTTATACGCCTTGCCGTTTTGACTATCACGTTTGCGGAGTTTCTTTGTTTCTTCGTGCAACTCATCAAGCTTGCTGGAAATTTCCGGGTGTTTGTCGTGGTGATACCGCTGGAACCCGTCTTCGTGTCCTGTAACGGCACGGACGAGTTGCAAGGCGTCCGTCGGTTTGGCCGATTCACTTCCCATGAGGTTATGCGACTCGTCGGTAATGACGAGGTCAAAGTCACGGTTGACGAGTGCCCGGTTAGCCCCAACATTGGCATAGGTGGCTGTAACGGCGTCTTTACCTGCATCTTTGGTGCTGTTGAGGCGGGTCAAAGTGATACCAAAATCTTTGGTCGCCGCTTCTTCCCACTGCTTGAGGATACCGTCGGACGGCGCGATGATGAGGATATTCTTCTTGTTGGCGTCGACGAAACGCTTGACGATGCCTAACCCGGTATAGGTCTTACCTGTACCGGTGCCGTTGGTGAACATCATGCCGCTATGTTCCTTGAAACGGTCTTCGGCGATACATACGTCTTCGGCCTGCTGAGGCAGGAGCATAGGGAGGGCCTTCTTGATTTCATTGAGAAGTTCGTCCTTTTGTTCTTTCTGTGCTGTTTCTACAGGGTCTTCATGCTGGGGTCTGTTTTGAGCAGCTCTAACAAGTTCGTCAGGTCGTCTTTGGTCATCGTCGGGAACTCGCTCAAGGCCAGCTCTAACGCTTCCTGGTAATTCAGTACTTCCGGTGCTTCCGGTGCTATCCTTGGATTCTTGAGTTTGTACTCTGCGATTGCCAGCCGTTCGGCCAGTAGCGGTGCTACTACCTGGAACGCTATCATGGCCCATTCCCGGTTCTTCGGGTCCTTTTCCTGCCGGTGCAGTATCTTGTCGGCTTCCGCGCATGGCTGTTCCGCCTTGAATACGACTTTCCCCCACTGCGTTTTCACTGGCCCCTTCGCCAGATCGTGCAACCAGTTCGGGAACGTTGCTATTAACATTGTCATTCGCTCCTTTCAACTCTTCAATGCTGGGATATTCCATAACAGCATTATACACTGCATCGAAATACTTTGCATTTTTTACGCCTAACGTAGCGATGAACGATTTGCGTAAATCGACTTTGTCCGTCATGCCATGGTCGTACAGCGAACCGACATAGCGGATAGCGGCCGTCAACTGCTTTTCATCGAGCTTGGCATGGTTCGGCATGGACTGCAAGGAATCCCATACGGAGTGTAAGAAGGGTTCACTTTGTGGCAGGGTGTCTTTCATGGCCTTCGCCCAACGAGCGAATTCATTCAAGCCGCGCTGTACGTGGATGGCCCCGACTTTGAGCAGGTGATACATGAGCACCGGATTAAAGGCCGGGTTGGCACTCAAATGGGACAGTTCTTCGAGGATGGCTTTCTTTTCGGCTTCCAGGGCTTCGTCGCTGTCGTCGAGCAGGTGGAACGTCTTTTCAATCTTGGCGTCATCCTTGATAGCGACCTTCTTGACGGCCTTTTTCGGCGTGGCCTTGGTGCTGGTATCATGTGGCACAGCAGGCGTGTCAGCGGGCTTCTTGTGCGGCTTTATGCCGAATGCTTTCATGACGGCTTTTTCGGCGTCTTCCACCGTGCCAAAACGAATATCGGCGTCATTCTGCGTTTCTTTTGTAGCCGATTCAAGCTCTTTCGCCGTCTTCCTGGCCTTACGGTTTCGGCTGGCTTCCAGACGCATGTCATTAGCTTTTTTCATGGCGTCATTAGCTAAATCGAGTGCCATTTTATAATCATCGAACGATAACTTTTCTTTCGACTCGATGGCTTCCATGGCTTTAAATTCTCCCCAACGAGCGGCATTAGCATCCTTCATAATAGTTTTTAGCTTGTTGATAGCCTGCGTCGGGGTGAGCTTCTTATGGTCCAGCCTATCCATAATGTCATCGACAGCCTGCTTATAAGGCGTAACACCGGACGTTTTTTCTTTCGTTTCCCCACGTAAAAACTTATGCGCATTGGCGTTGGCCCTTTTGAAGCCAGCTCCACTAATAGGCGCCTTGTCGAGATATTCGTAGAAACGGGAATTTTCGATAGCCTTGTATTCGTCCGTGACTTGCTTATCAGCGGTCTTCGCATCTACTTTCCCGGCTTTTACGTCCTCTATCAAGGCTTTCGTGAACCGGATATATGCCGCAGCCACTTTAGCAGGTTTTGTATTGTCATCGGCCATAAGCTCATGCAGACGTTCCCTTGTGTCGTCGGAAACGGTACGCTCCTTCGTTTCTTCTTTTCTGGGCGTCGATTCCTTACTGTTCAGTAAATCGTGCGATTTACTTATTTCTTCTTGTACGTCACCTTGGGAACCTTCTTCGGCATGGGTACCTTCCGTGTCTTTACTTTCAGTTTGCTGAGGTTCGGTGTCGACATGGTCACTTTGCTTGCTCTTTTCATCTACTTCATTCCCTTCTTTTTCTTGGCTCTGTACTCTGCCAACTTCTTGTTGATGTACGCGTCCACTTCCGGCGGGTTCGGCCTGTCGATTATCTGGTACTTCGGATACAGCTTTTTCGGCTGGCTTTTCTTCTGCGGTGTCGAATAACGATTGTCCATGTTCTACCTCCTGGATGGCGTTCGAGATGATGTTTTCAAGGCTGATACGCGGTGCTTCCGTACTATCGAATAACTTGGATTGCTTGGGACTGCCGACAGCGAAAATGCGGTCGCATACGGCCTTATACATATCGGCAATGGTACGGCTCTTGAATTTGTTGCGTTCGATGAACTCCAGTACCAGCCGTTCAGCTTCCGATTCTCCTTGCGAGAACAGGTTTGTTTCCTGCAAATGGAATGACAGTGGTTTGCCTTCATTGCGGAGCGACATAATAGTCTTGGCGGTCTTCGTGATGACGTCGGAAATATCATAGTCGTGATACAGGTTCCCTTCCTTGATGCCTTCGTTGACTTTCGCTACTTCCGGAGCGGCGGCAATCATGGCGTTCATGATGTTCTTACTATTATTATCCGTCGCTTCGCTGAGCTGAGTCAAGAGGTAGTTATCGTTATAGGCCTTGGCAAAGATAGCATTACGGATTCTCAACGCCCCTATGGGTGATAATTCACCTTTGGCATTGAATACAGAGTTTCCTTCTGCATCACTGAATATATCCTTTGCGGCCGTTCTTCTGAACTCACGGTTCGAGGGGTTCATAAACTCGCCCGTACCGTTATCGACGAACTGTTCTAATGTGGATAATTTAAGTCTATCTGCATCAGCCTTCGCCTGTTCCGCACCGCCTAATTTAGCGCCACCTTCTGTGCTATTGATAATAGCTTTGGTATCAGCGTCGTCAGCGGCCTGCCGTACTAATACAGGATGTGCCATGCTCTGTACCTTTTCGGGAGCGATTCCCAGCGAGGGAGCGATAGAGGCGAGAAAATCTTTATAAGCCTTAGCACTCTTCTTGTAAGAGTCCGTAAGCCCTTGATAGGCTTTCTGGATAGCCATGATGCGGCCGTTGCCGTTGAGGACGACGCCACTGTTGTTGACAATAGGCGCCCCTTCATTGACGAACTGGCTTTCTGCCAGCAGTTCCGGCTTCATCGTCTTCGCCATCTTTTCCACTTGCCCGCGCATCTGAGGACGGTTACGGTCACGTGGCTGGTATTCTGCCGGGTAAAGGTCGTTTACGGCGTAGTCTGTGTTATGGCTGGCTGTAATGTCGCCAGCCGGGACGATCTTATACGTTGCATCGAATCCCGCGTCACTCGTGCTGGCGTGGACCTTTACCGTCCTGCCAGAAGGAACCCGTTCCATGAGCTTCTGTTTCTTCACAAGGTAGATTTTGCGCTTATTTTGCGTTTCAAGGCTTTCTTTCACCTGTACAGGTGTATTTACCTGTTCGGGATGTTTGGGAGATTCTACGGCCTGTTGAGGGGCGTTCTGGTCTTGCTGGGTCATAAGCGGATTGCCCTTCAAGGAATTAGCTCGTTCCAGCTCCTGCGTCGTCTGTAAATCGTCGGCCAATTTCTGCTGTTCCTGCTCCGTGCCGTTACGGAAGGTGTTCATATATTCCTTGAACTTCGGGTCCTTGCGGTCATAGGTAGCCAGGATACGGCCTAAACGGGCATGTGGCGTCTGCTGCTTGTTCTTGGGTACAGGCGTAGCAATCGGCGCTTTTTTCTTGCTCATGGCGTCGTTTACGGCCTTCGTGATTTCATCTTTGTAATTGGCCTTGATGAAGTCGCGGTTTTCGGGCGTATCAATGAATTTGTCGTTGCCGTTGCCATCCTTTGTGAACATGTCATCGAGGGTATTGATTTCATCAATGTTGTTCGAGGTATCACGGATAGTCTGGGCAACATCCGGGACGACGTCGTCCTGCGCGCTCTGCTGTGATTCTTCGGCCTGCTTCTGGGCGCTCTCTGCGTCCTGCTGGGCGTCCTGCGCCGTCTTTTCGGCGGAGTCGTCGTTCATGATTTCATTCATGGCCTGGTCGCTCTGGGCTTGAATCCTGTCCATATCGCTATTGGCTTCCTGCGCGGCCTGGTCTAATTCACGCTCGAACTGCCCGTTATCGCTGGTAACTTTACCCGATACACCGCCAGATGCGCCGCCAGGGACAGGCCCGCCGTGGTCGGTAAAGTGGACGTTGCCGCCATCAGTCGTTTCTACAGGGTGCGAAAATTCATCAAGCCCTTTGAGTCCGTACTTTTCCCCTTGCTGTACAAGCCAGTCACGGGCGTCCGGATTCTGTTCCAGGAAGTCGTCAGAAAAGTCAAAGGCATGACCTTCGTCGTGATAAGAAGAACCATCGCCGTTGCGTTTCAAGGACGTGACCAACAGGCGATGCCCGTACTTTTGATAGAAGTCACGAGCCAAAAGGTTCATTTTCGCCATGGTGTTCGGGTCCATCCCGTCTACTTGTGGGTTCATAGCGTCGCTTAAATCATAGAAGGCTTCATTAGGTGCTTCTACATTTCCGCTATTGCCAATGTCGCCCATATTGTCATAGTTGTTCTTGACCAACTGGCGATATTGTTCCGCTTCTTCCCCAGCGCCGTTATAGTCGCGGACGCCAGCCCACACGTCACCGTCTTCATTCGCTATTTTAGACTTCAAGATAGCCATGCCTACCATAGCGTTTTGATAAGGGTCTGTCTGCCAGTCAGGGTACTGGGAATCGAGTCCCAAATCAGCCACAGTTTCATCCTGGGCCTGCATGATACCATAGATACCGTCGTGTGGATCCGGCATATGGATAGCATTAATATCGTCGCCGCCGCTTTCACGGGCGGCAATAGCCAGGGCCAGGCGCGGGTCTACACCGGAATCGTTAGCCGCTTGGATAACGGCATTGACCATAGCGTTTCCCGTGTTCGGCGATACACTGCCACCGCTTCTTGCGGGACGGTTCTTGGCTTCCTGTTCAGCAGTTGCTTTTTCAGCGGCAATAACGTCGTTATAAGCTTTCTGCACTTCTTCCGGCGTGCCGTTACGCAATACGCCGTAGAGCCAGTTGTAATTATCTTCCCCGCCGATTTGTTCGACAGTGTTGTTATTGAGGAAGTTTTCGATTTCCTGCTTCTGGTCGTAGGCCTCATAATCCTTATAAGCTTCCGTGGCGGCGTCATCTGTGCTTTCAGAAGAACTATTCCCCTGCGATTCCTGGAACGATTCGAGCGACGACGCGGCCTGTTTGATGAGGTCGGGATTGCCGCTGTTGGCTAATTCGATATAGGCATTGTACGCGGCATTGCTCATGCCCTTCGGCTTGCCGTGGCTGAGTGTATCCTTGATACTCTGCGCCTGTTCCTGGGATTCCGCACTAAGCGGGGCTTGTCTTGCTTCGGGATGGAAGCCGGCCGCCACGTTGCCAGGGACGCCCATCAAAGCGCCGCCGACAAAACCGCCGCGGGCCGCTTCCCAATCTTCCTTAGTCCAGGTAAAGGGATTGTACCAACCGCCGTCCCGCTTGCCTTGTACGTCGTTTTCCAGCGCGTTCTGTGCGCCTTCCTGGTAGCCTTCTGTAAGGCCACTGGCTCCTGCCAGCATCCCGGTACGGGCGGCGCCCTTAGCTAAACTTTTACCAATACCTTCCTCTGCGCCACGGCCTAAAAGCCCGGTTGCAATCCCCTTACCGCCTTTCATGACGCCCAATTCAAGAGGTACCGTGAAAGTATCAAGGGCCATGTTCTTGAAGAACATAGGGATAGCCCGGCGCCGCGCTTCATCTTCGCTCATGCCGCTTTGCATCATATCGTTTACGACGGTACCATATTCAGACAAAGAATCGGCCAACGACGAAATAGGCGAACGGACGGTATCGGCAATAAGTGCTTGCCCGGCCTTCGACATAGCGAGGCGTCCTAACCCTGCACGTGATAAAGCGGCTGTCAACGCCCGTGTGCCACCTGCCACCGCGGCGCCAGGCATGAGGGCCGATAGTGCCATGATAGGCACCGTCGAGCCAATGTCGGAGCCAACGTCCGTGGCAAACTTGTTCGGGTTCAAGAAATAGCTATCGCCGTATTCGTTGTTCCACTGTTCGCGATAGTTCTGCATCCCTTCTTCTGCCTTCTGCACGTTGTCCAGGATACCATTACCGCCGCCAACTGCGTTCTGGATACCGCCGACGACGTTAGCCAGCCCTTCGTCTGCGGCAACGACGCCGCCATACAGCCGGGGCCAGTTAGCCGCCATATAATCAGCAGAATCTTTCATGCGTTCATTACGGACGCTTTCATCTTCTTGTTCGCCGAACTGCCCGCCAGCAACAGGTGTACCCGGAATATCCGAGTACACGCTGTCATCCAACGGGCGAGGCGTGTAGTTAGGCGCAATGACGGTCGTATGGTCTTGAATGAAGTTATTGAGTGCCGTCGAGGCCGCATAAGGTTGGTAGGTTGGGTTAGCTTCTTGGATTGGCACATCAGAAGCGTCGTCGTCAAGCTGACGAGGTGTGTAATCTGGCGCAATAACGGTTCCGCCCTGCAAAAATGAAGGATGAGATAAGGCGTCCAAGATGCTACTTGCGGCGTTTTGAATGGAAGAAGCAGAAAATCCGGAATCGTCAGAGGAACCATCATCCTCATACCCTGGAGCGGCCCCTTCTGGAACATTAGCCGCTGGGGTATTATTCATCAAGTAATCACTTAATTTAGACATTTACTCATTCCTTTCTATGCAAGCATTAATATCCGTCAAAGTTTCTATCGGGCAGTAATCGTTTAAGTAAATATGTAGGGACATACTGGAAGGCATGTTCGTAAATATAGTCGCCGGAAGCCCCTTCTTTTTCGAGCATCAGCCCTTGAGCAACGTAAGCCATAGCATTTAGCATGGTTTTAGTATCATCATCATATTTACCGGAATTGTCATTTACCCATTCAGTCAGCTTGTCTACTGCATCATGGTCCAGTGTACCGTCTTCGGTTGGCTTGATGGCCCTTTCATAGAGGTCAGTAGCCGTATTCATGGCTTGACGGTCTGTCTTATCTATTTTTTCGCCGCCACCACTTCCGGAGCCGTTAGGCCCGTATTTACTGGTTAGAAACTTCGTTCGGTTATTATTGTCATTTTCACGGGCTTTTTCGGCGATAGTTACATTAGTTTTCCAGGTGTCGTGTTTTAGCCGTTCCTTCAACTGACTGTCAGCAATCTCGCCGCGCGTTACGATTTGACCAAGGGTATATTTATTTTGCAAGCCCATGTTATATACTTTATTCTGCTGTGCCGTGGCCGCACGGTCTTTAGCGTCTGCTGTTGCATAGTAGTTCAAGCCGTTCGGCAAGGTGGCCAGCATCTGTGCCGACAACTGCGGGTTATACTGGGACATGCTCTGGGCAATCGTGGCTGCGATATCATACTGGCCGTCCATAGCGGCCTGGTAATACAGCGGATACAATTTGCTGGTCTGATAGTCATTGTACTGCTTCTCTTCGGCTTGCCATACAGGTCTATACCGTTCAAGCGTCGAGTTCACGACGTCAATCGGCATGTCGTGCTGGATAGCCCAATGGACAAAGTCAGACTCGTTCTTTTGTGCGTTTATATGTTTCGGATGGCCACCATTCATATCCGTTTCAAGGCTTTGCTCTACCTGGTCGAACGGGCGGATATTATACCGTGGCAGGTTATCCAATGCGGCCTGCCATTCCTTCTTCTTGTTTGCGTCCTTTTCATTATCATACAAAGTCTTAGTGGCCATGTAATAGGGATTATCACTGCGGAGCATATACGCCGGGGTGTTATTGAGCTTATCCATCAGAGCCTGCTTCTTCGTCGGATCTGTTTCTTTATGGTACTGGTCGAGCAGGTCTTTGTAATACGGGTTGTCAATCTGCGTTTCTCCCGGGAAGAGACGGTCCATCAACTTCTGCGGGTCGTTCGGAAAGATGCCGGTATCGGTCTGGTTTGTGGCCTGTGTAGCGTTCGCCTGCTGGCCCGGTGTGATAGTAACACTAGCCTGTGGGGTCTGTGTGGCCGGTTGTGTATCGGCCTGCGTCGTTGCATCCACGGGCTGAATCGGTCCTTCTACGGGCTGTATCGGCGCCGGTTCTGCCTTGATAGGCTGATTATCGACGGGCTTAATCGGCTGATTATCCACGGGCTGGATAGGTTGCACATCCTTAATCGGCGGTTCATCGAGGGGGTGTGCTTCCATGGCATGGACGGCCGGTACCGGGTTGCTGCCTGCATCCTTATTGATTTGGTCGGCGTACTTCTTCGCGTCCTTCTTATTATCGAACACGCCTAACGTATTCCCTGTTTCATAGAAGTTATACGTCGTCTGGTCTTCGTCGAGTGTCTTCCCGTCTGTCCCTGTGGCTGGCAGGATATAGTGCTTGCCGTCGATTTCTACGGCGCGTACTTTCGGAAGGCCGTTACGGGTATCCACGTTACCCGGCGTAATCATGCCGGGTACTGTGGTCTGTGCCGACGGGATTGTAGCGGGCGACGCGTCGGCGACGTCACCACCGCTTTTTAAATTCCAGGTATAGAATTTGCTATTCGGGTCGTTACTATTCAAATTAAAGCCACTCATGCTCAGACTGCCGTTAATCGGGTTCCCCAGCCTGCCAGTGATGGCCGGGATATAGCTGTTGGACTTAGACGGCACGTCAACATTAGCCGTCGGCAATACGCCCATGTTCTGCGCTACCGTCTCCCGTGGTTTTTTTGCGGCGGCTTTTGCGGCGTCGTCAGCAGCCATTTTCTGCAAGGCATTGAAGTCAAAGAGTCCCTGCCCTTGCCCCGCCTTACTCTGGTTATTGAGGTAGTCTGCGAACGAGATATTGCCAATCATGTTACCGTCTGCGTCGGTTGCCGTGGGGTAGTATTTCCCAAGATTGTTTTCTGCATACATCGACGGTAGGAATGTCGGCATTTGGTAGTTGACAGCCCCGGTGTCGGTATTATAATTCAGCCGTCCGTTTACGCCCTGCAAGTTAGACAGAAAATCGGTCGATACTTGCGACGGGTTGGCACCAAAACCACTATATGCATTGCCGACGGCGGCGGTTTTACCGTCTGCCAGGGTAGGCGTGGTGCTGGTATCATACAAAGGTACATTGTCCGGCATGGATACCGGGTTGTCTTGTCTAAAAAGCATCTGGTCAGCTTCCTTCTGCTTGCGGTTCAAGATATTTGCTCCAACGGCATTGCCGATGAGCATCCCCAGTGCAAATTTAGGGTCCTGGAACGCATACTGTGCAAAGTTCAGCTGTGGTAATGTCTGTGTGGTAAACGGTGCGGAATATCGGGGCGCATAATTCTGGCTGATATTGTCTTCGATATAGTTATATTTCGATTTTGCCATTAGTTATCCTCCTTTACCCAATTGTCGGTGCTACCACCTTTAGCGATGAAGCCGTCTGCATAGTAATTATTGTCCCCGGAAACATGCAGGTCGTATACCTTCCGTTCCCCGGCGTAAACCATGTTGACGATTTTCCCGCGTCCTTTGAGGTTCGCCCCTAACGTCATGTCACTGATTTCAACGAATCCTTTATCTTCCGTGAGTAGCGGCTGTGTCAAGGTGGCCATGACATAGTGGGTATCTACGCCATCCTTACATACAAGGTTCCATACGTCGCTATAGTGTGGTTCCATGGTATGCAGGACCGTTTCTTTGGATTCCGTGCCGTCTTCATGCGGGCAAAGTACCTTGTCGCCAACTTTGACGTCGGTAATCGGTACTTCGGAGCCGTCCGCCAGTCGTACCTTTGTTTCTGGCGCAAAACAGAAAATAGAGGCGTTACTAGCCAGCCCGGTAAGGATACCACCGAACAAGCCACCGCCGCTGGTTTTCTGCGTGGTGGTCGTCGTCCCTTTGCCTGCCAAAGAACTCAATGCGCCGGTAGTAGCTCCGTTGAGTCCAAGAGAAGCGTTCCAAAGATTGAGGGCCGGTTGCTGTGCGGCTTCCTGTGCGGCGGCGGCAGTAGCAATCGGCTGGCCTGCGGCGTCGATGTTCTGACCATAGATATTTGCTAATTGAGATACTGTATTCTGCCAATTCTGCGCCATGGCGTCACTAGCACTGTCACTAATGCCTTTAAGCCCGGTATCCATGACGGAGCTATTGACCACACCACGGGCACCCATATCCTGCAAGAGGTTGCCCATGGACCCTTGCACGCCTTTCTTGATACTGGCTTCCATGGCGTCCTGATAGGCTGTCGGTATCTGCCCTTGCGCCAGCCCTCTAAGTCCCTGCTGTCCCCATTTGATTTGGTCCATGGCGTTGGTCATGAGGTCATTATAATCAACCTTTGTATCACCTAAAGAGTCATAGAGGATATTGGCAGCGCTATCGTTCAGCCGTTTTGCGTTCGGCATGACATACTTAGAGTATTCCAAGGCCTGCTGCTGCAAGGCCCTTTCTTCCGGCGACGGGGTATATGTCTGAGACGAGCTGCTGGACTTGCTTTTCTTACCCATTCAATCACTCCCTTTCATTCGCATTTTTCCACGGCTTATACGGCCGTCTAAGTTCATTCGTAACGTAATAATCAATCGTTCCATCTTCGTTCTCCTTCGGAGTACAGACGACTTCACGCCCCTGCTTATCCTTGCAGATATAGCGATGTACGCCATTTGTATCAAAGTCCTGCATGATTTTCCATCCCCACAAACGGATATACGGCTTAATGGGAATGATGCATATCGTAATGATACGGTCGTAGCCGAATTGCAGGCCCATACATTCCAATGCATCCCGCCAGAAGTGGGCGTCATTGCAGAGGTTCCAGCAAAGGATAGCCTTATTTTCCGGTATAGGCTTCCACTGGCAGAAGCCCCTGTCTGGCAGATACCACGTTGTGAATCCTGGCAGGGCCTGGAATGTATCACCTGTCTTTTCTTCGTATATCCTTATCCATTCACTTAATTCCTTGCTTTCCATTTTATCACTCCTAAAGGTCTGCAATTTCTAGAATAATATGGTCTACCGTGAACCTGTCGTTAGACTTCACGGTAATGTCCAGGCAGTCCGTCGAATGATTGCACCGGAACTTATTGCGATCTGCCGTGGGTACGGTCACATCCAAGGACCCGTCAATAAGTTCCGCCTTGCCTGCATAATCGGCCGTAAACTTCGTGTCGACACTTTTTAATAGCATCTGTTCACTGCTTATGGTGGCCTTTGGTTTAAGGATGTACTCGATAGGTTTGCCATCGTCGTCGAGGTGCTGCGAATCCCAGGCGTACAGGTTGCCACCGCTGGCTACGATGATAGTTGCCGTCGTTTCTACGATACTGTCTATCGGGACATTGAATTTAAGCGTCGTTGCGCTACCGAGAAGATAGTTATAAGCCACGAAATACTTATAATCACTCGTCGGGCGTATGAGTATCATACAGTGCCGTTGTAGGTGGTAGAAACGTGGTTCGTACATCCCGTCCGTTAGCAGGGCGTTGAATTTGTCGCCGATATCCGATGATTGAATATTGCCGTATTCCATGACAGCCGACAGGGTCTTTAAACCACGTATGGACTGAAAAATAACAGAGTTGCCGATATTGACAGCACATCTCGTACCTGCAATATCCGTATTATTGGCAATCTCCGTCACTTGCCAGTTATTTGGGTCTGCATCCCCGGATAACTGATAAATTTTCCCGTTCGTCTTGATGAAAATGATATCAGTCGCTAACGGGACGATAGCAGCGATATCGCCACTATCTCCATAACCGACGTCCAACCACTGCTCCTTATCGGCCCGGTTCGTATCTTCCGCCCAGTCCGTACCGTCGCCGACGCCAGACAGATAGAAGCCGTCTGTGCCATCCATGGATACTGCAATACGGGAGAAACGCTGGAATACGATGTTACACGTCGGGCTATCTTGGACAACGGCCAGCTGACCGTTTTGTGTGTAATCGTAATACTGTAGTTTACCGCCGCTGGCAATCCATACTTTGTCCATGAATTTCGCACAAACAGGGTCATTGCTACCTTCAAGTTCCCCGATATATTCCGGCGTTTGTCCTACAACGTATTTATAAGCTTTATTATGGTTCGTGAAAACCAGCAGTAAGTTAGTGTCTACGTCATACCACATATCACGAACGCTCTCGTTCCCATCCATGGTATAAAGCAGTCCCAGCCCATCACGGCCCGTCAGGCGTTTACTGTCACGAGAATAGATATAATTCTGCGCTATCTGTAAATCCGACGCGTCGATTTGTTCCGGGGCCTGCGATATATTTACACCACCGATGAGGGATGAGAAGACGACGGATTGTGTTTGGTGCTTGTTCAGCCTTCTCATGTTCTCTCCTTATTTTGCGATACACCCGATGAGCAGCACACCAGCCGCAACGGCCCATGTGTCACGTTGTCTTGTCAGTCGGGCTTCTTTCTTAGTCATGGAGTTGATTTGCTCTGTCAATGTCGCTAAGGATTGACTCTGCCTGTTCAAGGCTTCGCTGGCTTGACTCAATGAGCTGTCGGCTGTCGTCAATGACTGCTTTGTTGTCGTCAACTGTTCTTTGGCTTGCGTCAATTGAGTCTGCAAGGCTGTCGAGTTGCTGCCCAGCCTGTCTAATCTGCTCTGTAGCTGTGCCAATGTTTTCTCTTGCTCTCTGATTGTCGTCTTTAACTGATTGTACTGTTCGAGCGACATCTGCACCGTCTTCACGGGCGCGGCTGTCGTAGTATCGGCACAAAAGCCAGCCAAAGGCGAACACAAAGACAAGGACAACGCAAGATACAATAAGGGTCTTTTTATTTTTAGCAATCTTATCAACCTCCTCTTTCGGAAACGGAAGATACAAATAGATCACCTCCTACAAACGCGACAATGCATCATGCATTTCACTGTCAAAACGATTATTCAAGCTGTCCCGGAGCGACGAGCTGTTCCATTCCGGGGTCTTGCATACGCTGTATACGGCCACGATGAAGTCATAGTCATATTCCGGAGAGTCAATGTAGCTCAAATTCGGATAGCCGTCATAGTCACCCGTCTGTACGTTGAACATGCTGTGAACGGCTTCCGTCCACATGTCGATGATGTTCCCGACACCGTATTGCACGGCCCGGCTCCACACAACGTCTTTTAAAACGTCGTGGTGATTTTCGATATGCCAGTAGTTATCAGCCAGAATCTGTACAGCCGGGTCATAGTACGCCGCTTTGACATACTCATGCTGTGCTTGTGCAAATCCGTCACTATCGCTGGCGGCAATGTTACGCCACGCCTCATCGAAACTATCACTGCATAAAGGGTATGCGTTGAGTTGCTCGCCGTATTGCGGATAGTTATCGTTCAGCCAGCTGACGAACTGCCCTAAACTACCTGCATTGGAGCTGAACTGATACGTACCGTAAGACTTGCCGCCCGGATCACCATAGCCGTCACTGATGCAAGCCGGGTCCCCGTTGCTTTCGTATTGTGCGCTTAATTCTCCTAACATAGTTATCATCCTTTCGTTTTTTCTGCGTTATTTGCCACTGTGGGCGTGTTTTGTGGTGCGGCTGGCATTGTGTATCGTGCGGAGTTGAATCGGCTGTCATAGCCATACTTCGTCCAGCACGCTTTCCCGAGTCCTACAACCGTAGCGATACCGCCGATAACGGCTGTCACGCCACTCCAACAGCTCATCAGTTCAAAGTGCGTTCCTCTTAGTGCGTTGCTCCAGTAGCCGAAAAGCCAGCTGAACAGCACGAGAAACAAAAAGACCATCATAAGGATACTCATGATGATGATTAATTGGAGCCAGTGCTTTTGCCCCCACTGACCAAGGGCCACGATTCTCTTTTTCATTTAACCACCTGTGATTTTCTCGATGCTTTCTTCAATATCTTCAATACGGCGCGTGTTTTCTTGCGTGGTATCTTTGATGCATTGTACGTCTTTTTCCAACTCGTGCCGGTGTTCCCGCTCCCCCTGGATAGTCTTGTCTAATTCAGCCAAAGTATCGTTCACCTTGAGGAGCGTTTCTTCGAGTGGGGCTGTAAACGCTTTACAAATCCATATCATACCTCCAGCCAATGCACTGCCGACGACAATGAATTCCCCTACTTCTACTGTCAAAATATCACCACCTTGTTATAATTATTCAAAAAAAATGGAGTGATACACATGAAATTACCGAATGGATACGGAACCTGCTATAGATTGCCGGGGAATCGGCGGAGGCCGTTTGTCGTGAAAAAGACCGTGAATGGACGACAAAAGATATTGGGGTACTTCGATACACTTGAACATGGAATCGCCTACCTTTCGTCGGTCAATGCGTCGCCACTATTGGACGACGATATTACATTTAGTGAGCTGTTTGCCCGTTGGAAGGCGACTAAATATGACCGCATTTCTTTATCTAGCCGTAAGAGTTATGATAATGCATACCGCCATTGCCGCAAGCTCCATAATCTGCCGTTCCGTAGTATCCGTTACGGCCATTTGCAGGACGTTATAGATGAGATACAAGCCGGATACTGCACCCAAAAGAAATGTCGTGGACTCATCGGCCAGCTGTACAAATACGCCATCAAATATGATATTGTCGCCACGGACTATGCAAGATATGTAGAACTAAAGCCGCATATCCGCAAGTATAAGAAAAAGCCGTTCACCGTCCGGCAACGTAATAAATTATGGCGTTCTGTGGATACCCTGCCAGCCGTGCAGGATGTGCTTATCCTTATCTATACTGGGCTTCGTATCGGTGAGTATCTCCGTTTGACGCCACAAGACGTGAAATGGCGGAGTCATTATTTCATCGTCCGAAAGTCCAAGACCGCCGCCGGACAGGGGCGTGCTGTACCGATTCACAAGGATATTTACCCATGGTTCGTGCAACGGAAGAATCAGGCATATATCTGCCAGCATGAAGACGGCACGCCATATACTTATGACGCCTTTCGCCGCCGCTTCGATAAAATCATGGGCACCTTCGGGATGCAACATACACCACACGAATGCAGACATACATGTGCCTCGATGCTTGATAGCTCTGGTGCTAATGACACCGCCGTGAAAAAGATTCTAGGACACGCTTGCCGAGGCGTCACGAAACATGACTATACTCACAAGACAATTCATGAATTACGGAAGGCCATTGACTCCATTTAGCTGTCGGGGAACTACCGTATACGGAACTTGGAGCTACTTATGTTTATGGTGACTCAAATCAAATAGTAGGGTGGCTCAATGGCCTGGGCGATGGGTCACATTTAACATACAGAGCGCTAAGATTTGGTAGCGATGAATATCACAATAATTTACCTCCATGTCTTACCGCTTACCTTTGGGTAAGAACGAACTAGCTGTCAGGGAACTACCAAAAGAGTCTCCGTATGCTATTTTATCTGCCAAACAAGATGGGGGCCTCACATCGGCTGCTGCTATAGATGGTGGCCCGTATGCAGGTCGTATAGTTGTTTCAGAAGGCGAAAATGATTCAGTGCTTTTTGGTGGAGGGGAAAGGTTTAATAATATCCAGCCAGTTATTGCCGTGTATTGTTGGAAACGTACTGCCTGACTGTCGGGGAGTCAGCGCGGCATTGTCACGAAACCAATGAAGACGCCGCGGGGCTTTTTGAAGGTTGGGGTAATAAAGCTCAAGATGGCTGGGTAACAGCGGCAAAGCAAAACAATAACGGTGGGACATATCGAACAGCTTACGCAGGTGGTAATCAGTATCACAATAATATTGCTCCATGTGTTGCCAGTTACCTCTGGAAAAGAACAGCATAGCTGTCGGGGAGATGCCACCTCATCAGTTTGAGATTATCACAAATCTTAGCGGCGGAAATTTTTCAACAACCCACAAATGGTCTGCATCAATCGCTAGCGTACCTAATAATACGGTTGATGAAATAGGTAGTGGCTTCGTTACTGCTGGCACTAACGTTGTTGGTAGCGGAATGTATCACAACAACGTTGCTCCTTGCGTAGCTTCGTATGTCTGGCGCAGAACTGCGTGACTGTCGGAGAATCGGCGAAGCATACACATAGAATTGCTTTAGCAAAATCAGGCTATCCGAATACTGAGCCTCAATCTATTCTTTACTTGCCAGGTAATACAAACCAAGGCATTAACGGCACATTTTCTGATAGAAGAGTAACGGGGACGTATGAAGACAATAAAAGAGGATACTATGTTGACAGCGAGTTCATTGAGCCTACAGGTGAAAATCAACATCATAATAATATTTCCCCGGCTGTAGCCGTTTATCTATGGCGCCGAACGGCCTAAGCTTTGCGTTGCCATAAGTAAGCAGATATACATGGGGCGACGTTATTGTGACGCATCCCGATATCAATTTGGGCGTCAGGAAAGCCGTAGTTTTTTGCATCCAAGATATTGCAGTACCCCATTGGCCGGGAACGACAGAGTCAGATTTTGTGTTTACAATGGCATAGCTTTGAATAGTCGAGCTTGTGCTATTTAGATAAAAAAGGCAAGTTCGTCCTGGCATTTCCCCGACAGTGATTTGGTGCTTGAATTCGCCCGATTTCTGGCCAGCTGTAAAGGTGAGCATACTGCCGTCTTCTGCTGTGGCCGTGCCTTGTGCTACGAGGCCATAGCCTGCCGGCAGGGCTTCCCACGTTCCGAAGCCTAAAATGTCTGCTGGGTTGCGGCTATCGGTGATGCTCACGTAGACGGAGCCGACGGGGTACACGGATTGAAGAATATGCCCTTTGAGGTTGTCAATAGCCGTCTTATTAGACGATACATCCGTATTGAGGTTGTCAATAGCCGTCTTCATCGTCGTGATGATTTCTTTTACTGTTTTAGTCAAATCTATTGCAACATTACTCATTTCTTTTAATCACCTCGTGTTCTTGACGTGTTCTTTACAGTCAATGATAAAGAGCCGGTAAACGGCTAGGTTACGCCATGCATCACTGTTCTTAATGTGTTCTTTGCACTGAATACCGTGAAAATGGCTTAACCATGCCGTTCGTTAGATCATATACGGTGCGAGTTCTTTTTCATCTTTGCAATTATTGATGGCATCGCGGATGCTCATGAACCATTCATAAGCCGCAAGCTGTTGCGCTCTGGCGGCTTTCCCGGCTTTCATCAGCTGTTCCTTTGTTACATCTGCCAACACAAGGCTATTGGATGAGTCATGTACTTTATACGGCCCCTTATCTTCAATCAAGGTAAGAGCAATCTGCCACTCACGCTGGCTGTTTTCGTCGGTGCTGAATTGCAGATCATCTACCGTGACAGGGGCTTCCTTCTTTGCAATATACTTGCTGTACTGAACGTTAAGCGCCTGCGCCTTTAATTCACTGAGCGTAGGCGGTACGTATTCACGGCTTGCCTTTGCTTCGATGTAGGCCGTTACGTTATCAATATAGCCGTCATATTTAGCGTTTGGATATTCTTCATAGTTATCATCTACAAGGCACTGCTTCTGGGTATCATCGTAGATGACTTTAATAGGCAGGTCAGCAAGGCCGCTGTCTGTCTTAAAGTGTTCGGCAGTATCGCTATACTGCTCATTATCTTTAATGATAAGCACATCATTATCTAAAATCTGAAAAACTCTCATAAATTCTCCTTTCTCTATCGAGGAATTAGTGGCACACAGTCATAGTGCTAGCTGTTCAAATGATGGTACACACAATCACACTATGGGGCATGGCGGGGATGTTAATGATAAGAATGCATTGTCCCAATATTTAAATACCAACCATTATTTAGCTAATGACGGTACTAATTTGGGATATACAAGTTATTCTGGTGCTCACAGTCACACTATAAGCATAGCCAATGCTGGCGGTAATCAACGTCATGAGAATAGGCCTCCCTATCAAGTCATCAGCAGATGGCGACGCACGGCCTAAGCGGTTCTTTTCCACCTGTTCACAACAACGTAAGGCGGCCTGTTTTCATGCCTTGCATTGCCACCTGTTGCGCTGATGGAGTGCGTATGGTTACCATTTGTGCTAGTTAACCCGATATTTGAGTCACGGTTAGACCCCATTAATTCAAAGTTTTCGTAACTATTCTGCGTGTATTTGCAAATTAAATGTGTACCACTATTTAAGCCGCCTGTTGTGTTGTTATTATCCGTATTGGCAATAAAATGGGTGTGGCCACCAGCTCCAGACGTGGTATGCGTGTGGTTTGTCATTTCCTCGATAGTGATTTGATGCTTTGCTTCCCCGCCCTTATCACCAAGGTTATAAGTATACATCGTGCCATTTTCCGTATACGTGCCAGCCGATACTAATACACGTCCTGCGTCCATCTTGACCCATGTCGTACCTGACCACAAGACATTAGGGTCGTCGGTTGTCGTTGTTTCCCAGATACTGCCAACAGGATGTACAATATCAATTACTTCTTTGATAGTCCGTTGTTGAACCTTCTTCCACGTACCGTCTGCTGACAGGTAGTAGTCGGTTTGCGTGTCTTTAGCTGGAGCCGGTACAAGACCAGCTGTGCCAGCCGCTGTTGAGGTGGCTCCCTTGAAGTTTACGACGCTCTTCACGCCGGTACTGACGGCGTTATCTACATAAGACTTAGAGGGAACCAGTTCCCAAGTTACTGGGCTGACAGACGTCAATTTATAGATGTTATTGCTGTCGTCGGTACGCATGCACTGCATCCCGACTTTAAGGTTGGTCGTCGGGAATGCCGTGCCGGAAAACGTACTGGCTACGGACTGAATGTTCTTGTCCGCTTTCTCCAGATACGTATTACAGGCGTCCGTCGTGACCAGTTCATTATATTCCTGCATATTACCATCCTTTCGCAACCCACGAGACAATGCCCGTCGTGCGGTTGCCAGAACTATTCAGTAATTCGATTTCAAAGTACCGCCCTTTATCGTCCTGCCCATCTGTCGTTAGGATGTTAGGGACGGGCGTTGTGGCCCCCGTACCGCCTTTGACCATGGCGTTGACCTCCGGGGCATTATAGTAATGCTTGTTGTAATAGACTTTCGTGGCGGCTGTCGTATCCTTGATTTCCAGCTGGCCCTTGTCGTCCGTATCGTCAATATCCACATGGGGCGATACGTCGTACAGCAAAGGTTGTGCCTGTGTTGCCTTACTAACCACCCGGAGCCGCAAGAGAGCTTTTTCGTATTCGTAATCCCCTACATTGAAGTCCGTGAACTGCTCATACATAGGTGGCGTATCTGCCATGGCCTCAAAGTCATCCATTTCCTTGAAGGAAGAAACAACTTGAACGGATTCGATATAGGAGTTGCTGGCCCTTACATAAGCGTCGTACAAAGCGATATCTTCGGCCGGGTTCTTCCCAATATCCCGTGTGAGGCCGTCGCCGATACGGGCCAATTCAGCCAGCCCACGGACGAACGCCACGTTCCGGTTGAAAGATTCGTCAGTATCTATGGATTCATGCAAGGTACGTTCTAGTTTCACCAGCCGCTTGTCGGCAATGGCGATGCGATCATCACGGACGGCGTAGATATTCCGGTATACCTTATCGAGCGTTTTCAGCTCTTCCCGGAAGGTTTGCACGGTCTGCCATATCTTTTTATAGTCGTCCCGTACATAGAATTCATCGAACTGCGCCAACGTGGCGTGTTTGGCGATATGGTCCATGGCCTTTACCTGTTCACGTGCCAAGGTACGCATATCATTCCGCCATTCGTCCATGATATGCAGTCCGTCATACAGCTCATGTTCTATGGCCTGCCGTTTATTCTCGATAACAGCAAGTTCTTCCCCTTTATTCAATTGGGATGCTTTACGCAATGAATCCATGAAGCAGAAAGCGTCGTCCAGCTGTTTGACAGCCGTCTTTCTTACGGCTTCTGTTGTCCGAATATCTTCTGAAATGTGGAGGAGGAACAATACATTGTCCCAGTATATTTCCGTTGTATGAATCATTTCATTACGGACAACCTCAAGGGCTTTATTTTCGCCGTCCGTGAACGTCACCGCCATTTCATCATACTTTGGTTGAGCATGGCTCATATATCGCTCTATAGCGGTTATAGTTTCCTGGAACGCCCGTGACAATTTCTTTGGGAGTATTAGGGTTATCCGTAGCGATTCCGGCCTCGTGGCGTGTATGAGCTTGTTATGATACTCCGCAATGGACAAGGTTTCTTGTACCGTACGGAACCAGTTAAAGAAGGCCAGCGCATCGTCAACAATGATTACCGATTCCCACGGATTGATGAAAACAGCCTTGACAGGCCGTTCCTTGACGGCAATATCTTCGGCCGTTTCCTTCCGTGTCTGCGTTTTTTCCTTGTCCGTGACGAGAGTGACTTCTTTCGCCGTCCGCTTCCATATGTTCGCCCTTCTATATACTTCCGTAAGCTTCGTTAGCTCATGCTTTGATATAGTTAGCCGCTTAGAATTTTTATCGCCTATACGGAGCGAATAGCGCTGTTTTTTGGCGAATTGGTTTTTTTCGTTATCTTTCAGCGTGAAAGACTCTTTTTTTGTCCCTAATGTCGTCCCGTTTCGCTTGATTTCCAGTACTTTCAGACTTTCGAGGCAGTGCATATTAAATAACACATTATCCCAATACGTTTCCCGAACGGCCCATACGTCCTTGAGCCTGATTGCACTAGAAATTTTGCGTTTGTCTGCTGTATACAGGTTTTCCAAAGGGCGGGCATTCAACAGATAGCGGCATAGCTCATCGACGGGCTTGGTAATTCCGGATACCTTATCTTTGACTTCGGACGCTCTATAGTATCTGAGTGCAGTGTCGAAGATAATTTTAGGCTTCCCGTGGCGCCTATCGTATTCTTCTAACACCCAAACAGTTTCTTTGTTTGTCGCGCTGTACGCCATTTTGCCAAAAGCATCAAGCGTCCGGCTGGCACGGCTGTCAGATAGTGTGAACGCAGTATCTGACAGCTTGTACAGCGTGAACGTTTTGGCAATATCCATAGGCGCTACGACAAGGTAAACTGGAAGGTTGTCGTCATGGTATCGTCAGCAGCTTTATTGATGACGTCGAATACGACACGATCGAGGAAAGTGCCACCGCTTGCGGCGTTGCAAATACCGGCTTCCGTGATAGCACCCGTTGCTTCACCAGCGGCAAATGTTGTTGTTAAAGTGAATACTTTCGTTCCTTCGCTGTGAGCGTAACTGGCTGCTTTTCTCTTTAATTCGTTGGCGAGTGCGGTCTGTGTAGCGGCAACGGCCGTTGTACCGGTGCCTACAGCCGTGTAGCCCATGACAGCAGGCTTGGTCGGATTCGCCATGGCAGCGCAGATATAGTCAAAACCGCTGTTCAAGATGAGGTTATCTTTATGGCGCGTTTCTACATCCCCATTAGCGTGATGAATGACAACGTTCAAAGAACCTTTGATTTTCATTTCGTCTTTATTCATGTTTTTACTCCTTCGGGTTAAAGAAAATACGATTAAATGACGTGCAAGGCGGAATGAACGCCTTGACGTATTTGGTTATATCGAGGTCAAATTCACGGATAAAGAAAAGCCGCTTATCGGCGCTCTGTGAAAGTCCGAAAAAGAGCCAGTCCCTATCTGCTGTATCAAGTTGTAAGTAAAGTATCCGTTCGTTGACCGTATCCCGTACATAGAACGAATCCAGGCGCTTGTCATAGCCGATATATAGGGTAATGTCTCGCCATATTCCGTCTGCGCCTAAGTGCCGGGCTTCATAGCTATCGACAGTAAATGTCATGTCCTTAACAGCAATACAATTCAATAGTCCCGGACTATTCCCCCGCAATTCCGCAATGATGCAGTCTGTGAGTGGTGCTGTATTCTTGAACCAAAATCCAATAGAAAATGTTTTAGGGATATTGCACGAATATTCAAGCTGACCCACGTCAGTAATGAGTGCGCCGTCATTCCATCGCACTGGGGTGTAGCTTGTGTTCTTCTCTATCAGCAGTTCCCCACCAGTAGCCTTGCTCGTACCGTCGATGATAGCATCAAAGGTATCGTCGAGTTTTCCGGTATACCTAGCTATTTGTTTTTTCAGCTCTACGCCGTCCATATCGCCCAAAATGCCACATACAAGGATATGCGACGCTTCGTAACTATCTACAGTGAAGGTCATGTCACATACTCTTAGCGTCTGTTCTGTGACGGCGTTGATTTTACAGTCAATCCAGTTGCGGGCCTTTATCTTCTGAGGCAACGATACTTTCATGAGGTATTCGCCGTTAAATGATTCCTTCTCCAGCCGCAAGCCTTCCATAGCCGCGTTATAATACATGTTCGTCTTTATCCCGCTATAGCCAAGCTTGTATTGGTTATAGTCCAATATGATATTCTTATTGATTTCCGGGTCACTGGACAAGTAGTACCACGACGCATCTGTGGAATAGTTACCGTGGTCATCGACGGCCTTTATCATGAAGTAATAGTTGCCTTCGTTCGGCCGGATATAGCGGTATTTATTGACCTTTGAGCGAAAGATTTCCGTGCCCTGCTCCCATTCCTGCGTCTGTCCGACTTTCACGACGTACTTGATATTGTAGATAGATAAAGCATCCCAGTAGAAATACAGGTTGGCCCCGTTTTTTTCTACCCAGAAGCCTGTGACATTTGGGACAAAGCAGGATAGATAGGCACGTTCGCCTTCGCCGAATTGGTCGTAATAGGCTATATACAGCTCTTTGATGTCCGGACTCGGATACAGGAATACGTTATCGACGGTTTGATATTTTTGCCCGTCGATATATAAGTTGGCACCGATGCAGTTAGATGGAATCTCCAGGAAGGTAATGAGGGTCCCTTCGTTATTCTTCGTGAGCGATATGTCAGACGGTGCGGACGGACGGCGCTTGTTATACGTAATGGTTCGGCCATTGGATACCTTGCCGTGTTTGCTGATGGCGAACAGGTATATCTTTCCACTGGCCGTGGTAGGTATAGCCAAACTAGATGTAGCTACCGTCTTTTCCAGTAAACCGTAACTGTTTCCGACGTCTGCATTGGTACGCACTTCGTAATAAGCCAGGTCGGCGTCATCGACGGCATCCCAGTTCAGCACGCCGCCCAGCCGGTCAAACGTTAGCGTGAAGTTCCGTGGCATGGGGAAGTCCCCTTTGGTGCTGGCGTCTACGTCGTCTGCCGTAAAGCCGTTAGCTACGTTGACCTGTTCGTTAACGGATTTCAGATACTTCCTTAACAGGGATATCAGCTGCCTGCCGTCGCCTTGGATTGCGGTCGGAAGGTCGGGAAAGGTCAGTACTTGCTTCTTATACTCAGCCATAGCATCAACTCATTCCTGTGCTGATTGCCTGTTGCAAGGCGTTGACAATATTCGTGTCCTGGCTAATGTCGTATTCATTTTCATTGAGTGCCAGAAGGACGGCCGATTTGACGATGATGTCATTGATAGCATCGTGATTGAACGGCATATCCTTTGTGGTACTTTCAATGGCGGCGGGCGTGGCGAAATATCTGAATTTCACAGCGCTTACTGACGGGTCGGTAATATGTACAGTCCCGGCCGTCATAGCTAAGGGGTACGTCCCGCAAGCGCTCATGTAATTTTTCGGGATGGAATCGCCTTCCCTCATGGTCGTTTCCTCTACGAGTACCGGCCATTTAGCGCCGATGAGCAGGCTTGCTACCTGTTGCGTAGCGGTGTTAAGGAATTGCAGGCAACGTTCATCGCTGTATTCCTTGCTGATATCATGTGTTTCCTGCCGGATACGGGTAATAGCGTCTTCTACTTTCATTCAGTCACCCCCTAGCAGATGAACGGCATACGCTTTTCTGTGTTGGCGTATTTTCGCATCGGTACGACGTTAGCCAGGGCCGCTTCCACGGCCTGCTGCATCGTATCGCCGTCCGGTGTCTGTGTGAGGACCATACAGGACAGCTTGCAAAGTACATCAAGGAATACGGCTGGTAGTTCAACTGTCCCGGTATCCAAGTCAGTAATACTGAGAAAAGCGGCGTTATAGAGCATATCCACGTCTTTTACGCCAGCATACAGCTTATTACGGAAAATCTTGTATTCGTCCCAGCGAGGCGGGCGAATAGCATCCCCGGGATGCAGGTCGCGCCCGTGGCCGTCGACGATGCGGACAAGCGTCAAGAAGTCGTCCGGCAGATCCACCCCTGTGATAGGCATGTCGATATGCTCTTTCGGCGTCGGTTTCTCTGCCGTTTCGTCGGACGGGTCTGTCGATAAGCTGGCATTGTACTCGTCGATTTCCCGGTTCATGTCGTCCTGCCGGTAGTGCTGGACCTTTTCGAGGAAGTCGCTGTTGATGTAGTACTGATTGACGTAACGCAAGACTTCGTTGATAGCCTGGAGAATGTCATAGTCGCTGTACTGGACTTCGTTGTTGTCGCCCAGTTTGTAACGGATAAGTTGTTTGAGCGATTTGGCGGTAATCATCCCAGCAACACCGCCCCACGCCACGTACGTTTCTTGTGATTGACGGCGAACTGCTTCCATACACTGAAAAACTTCTGGATGTAGTACTGGTATTTCGCCTGGTTCCCTTCGAGTTCAGCCCGCTTGGCGCAGATGAGCCACGGGTCGAATCCCCAGAATTCCGGCGGAATGAAGCCCATGAGCTGAATCCGTTCGTTCTTGTCGCCAGCCCAGCCGCCGTTGTCAATTTCATTGACGCGCCGGGCCGCATCTACAGCACTCGATACATCGACAGTGTTACGCAAGCAAATCTTGTCGCCGTCCTGGTAAATCTTCTGTTTTGTTATCATGCAGAGTCACCACCTTTATACAAAAAGAAGGGGCATGAACCCCTTCTTTCATGGAATGGGCTATCGTTTAATATCAACGATGGAGCAAGACGCTTTCGGCTGCGTGCCTTTAAGACCCAAGCTAGCTTCAATAACAAATTTTTCGTACGTGCCGTCTTTACTGAGCTTTTCGGGCGGTACTTCGTGCGGCTTGGCGAGATACTTCATATCCCAGTAAGACAGGTCAAGGATGTCGATACGGTTATCCGGGTAAATCGGATGTACGTTAGCGTTTACGAGGCCAAATGCGCCCTGGTACGACGTAGCGAATTCTGTAGCATTAGCCTTTTCATTGCCCTTGCGTGTAGCCGTCATGGTAGCCAGGACAAGCTTGATGAATTCACGGTACTTACTGGACGACATATATGCCTGTGTCGGATGGCCCCCACGTTTAGACGTCATTTCCATAGCGTTGTTGATGTCGTCGAGGGTGTACGTACGTTTCTTGCCCAAAGAGAGGACGTTGTTCGTTACAATTTTGACGTTCGTGCCAGTGGTCGACATGGTTACCTTGTCGTCTGCGATGTTTTCGATAGCGCCTTTCTGGGTATCAAAGATGGTCAGTTTCTTGCTGCTGGCGCTGTCTACGCGTACGTAGTAGTACAGGCCGTCTTTAAGGCCCGTCGGCATGGTGTCAGCGACAAAATAACAAATATCGCCGGTAGCCAGGTGGGTTTCCGCGGAAGACGTAACGGTGTTATCCGTGGTAGAAACGGTTACATCGATGAGGTTCTGCTGCATAAAGAACGGTACGCCGCCGGAGCGGGGCTGTACAGTAGCCGAACCATCGACTTTCTTTGTAGAGTTGACGAGCATGTATTCAATGTCCTGTGCCAGGCCCGTATAAGCATCATAACGGAGGTCGGCCAGTTCGGAGCCGTGTTCGTTCTGGTATGCTTTCTGGACTTTGTTCTGTGCATCGGATACCATGCCGGTCTTCTGGAAGAACTGGACGTTATTCGACAAGCCTTCGATGGAGCCGCCCGGCTGGAATTTGTAGTCTTCCATTTCGAGGTGGGCGTTATCCTGCGGCGGGAACAATCCTTTCGTCATCCAAGAGAAGTTCATGGCTTTTGCCGGTTCGGAATCGCCGAATTTGGAGTAGAACAACGTGAGTTCCGGGGTAATGTTAGTAAGAATAGGACTGATATCCTCTGCATGGCCGATAGCATCGTAGGTGTACGACTGGTTGGCCGATTTATTCAAGTTTCTCTGTACATCATATGCCATATGTTTTCATCTCTCCTTTATCTGCCGCTGAGGCCTGCGATGAACGCGCGGCGTTCGCGGACTGTCATATTTCGCATCTGCGTAAAATCAATGGGTTTGGCCGGTGCTTTCGCGCCCGTGCCAGGCTGTTCGACTTTCGGAACCGGCACTTTCTTCGGCTGCTTCGTCAGATCATTCGCTTTGGCGTAGTATGCCGTGCGGCATTTATCGTAGTAGCCTTCGAGTACTTTGCACTGTGTGGGGTTGATATTCCCGCTCTGGAGGGCTTTGATAGCATCCCCGATAACAGCGGCGTCTTTATACGGCATTGTCTGATAATAACTGCCCATTAACTGATTAATGTCAGCGAAATGAGGTTCTTCGGCTTGTTTCTGCTGCGTAAAATCGACAATGCTCTGATAAATGGCCCGCTGTTCATCTTGTGCGGCCTGTGTCCTCATTTGTTGCTGCTGGATAGCGCCAATAAGCTGTTCTTTGTAGTAAGATTTAGCCGTATTGAAATGCGCTACCTTCTGTTTCACGGCATCGTCGTCGGAATATTCAGCGGTATCAATATCGTCCTGCGTAATACCGAGAGCTTTCATGGCCTGGTCGGTTGCAGCCCTATCAATATCTGCGAACATTCGTTTTTGCTGTTCCAGCTGCTGTTGCTGTGCTTGCATCTGCAATGCCTGTTGCTGCTGCTGGTACTGCTGTTGACGGCGTGCCTGTTCCTGCTGATACTGCGCGTATTGCAGTTGATACTGCTGAGGGATGCGGCTTTCGTTGACGTTCCCCTGTGCAATAGCGGTATTCAGCTCATCCAGCGTATACGGTTCCGTATTGATGAGCGGTTCGGGTTGTTTCTCAACAGCCGGTTCGGTTGCCGCCGGTTCTACGGGTTGGGTTTCCACCGGTTCGGTCGGTTCCGTGGGCTGTGATTCCGGCTCATCCTGTGCGGGCTGTTCGTCCGCCTTTGCGTCTGCTGGTTCTGGTTGGGCAGCGGAAATACTCTTTCTGCCGGTGCGCGGGTCTGTCACGAGATACAAAGACTCCGGCTGTGGTTCCTGGGCGGTGCCCGCGACGTTTTCGTTGGTAGTCGTTGCTGTGGATACATCAGTAGTTTCTCCTTCTGCAAACAACTGTAAATTAAAGTCAAACACGTCTATTCTCCTTTCTGTTGATTGCGTTTTTGCTTTGCAATCTCAATGATTCCTGTCATATAGTGATACAATCTCATAGCTGCCTGGTAGTCGCGCTTTACGTCGTCGGCGGGTTTCGTTGAGCTGTCCAGCCCCTTTAGAGCTGCCTGCTCTTCGATTTTCAGCCAGTCGTCTATGAAATTCTTTAGATCCTCCGCTTGCTGGCCCTTCGTGATAATATCAGCCAGGTAGCGTTTTTGGGCCGCTTCATCGCCGCTCCGCATGGTATCGAGTAAGGTTTTTAGTTTACTGTCCATTCATCGGGCCTCCTTGCTGGGGTACTTGTGGGGCTTGCGGTTCTGGTTGTGCCGGTGGGGCTTGCGGCGTCATCTGTGCCAGCTGGTCCCGCGCAATCTTCTCGATCATAGCCTGTGGGCTGGTGTTGCCTGCCGTCCGGGTATTGATGATATTCACCTGCGCGTCAAGCGGCAAGTCGTTCATGTTCGCCCGGATAGAAGGGATAGACGCCACGGCGGCTTTTCCTTCGTAGTCGGCCTGCTTTAAGGTCAACTGCTTTTGCAGGTCCATGGCTTCCTGCGCCTGTGCGGTCTGCATAGCCTGCTGAGCTTGCTGTGCCTGCATCTGCTGGGCTTCCTGCGAATCCGGGTCCAGCAAAATTCCCTGTGTATTCTTTAGACCCATTTCTTCCAGGAGTGCCGTTCCGGCGGCGTAGTAGCTTTTGGGAGTTGCTACGCCTGCCTGCGATAATACAGGATATACGTTGCTGAGGAGCATCATATAGCTCTGTATCCGCGCTTCTTTCGTCCCTGCGCCGTTGCCGACATTGATAATGAGGTCGTAGTCGATATCAAGGTCTTCACTCTTGACGGAAACTTCTTCGTCCTTAAAACGGAAGGTCTGCACCGGTTCGCCGTACTTCTTGTTGAGCAGGATGAGGAAGCGGACCATAGGCACTATCCAATTTTCTGCAAACAATCTGGCAATCAGCCGTATTCGCTTATCTGCCTGCCCAAGAATGGCCGTGATACCCGTGGCCGTACTGTTGAGGGAGTTGGCGTCTAAGCCCTGGTTGTACTTCGTACTGCCGGTACGGTTTTCCAGCTCGCTTTCGGCGTAGTTGACTAGATCCATCGTAAGTGGCGAGATATTCGCCGGCGGTGGGTTCGCAATGGCCGCGTTCGGGTCGCCCTTAATCGGGACGTACTCGTCGCCGTTGAGCAGTGCGTCCATATCCATCACCGCCGTGAGGTCGATAAACTTCTGCTGGTCGTTGTTCTTCGCAACGTTGATGACAATCTGCTTGATAAGCGCCGTCTTTAAGTCCTGCAAGCCTTCCACTTGTTCAGCCAGGGCCATGTCAGCGAATATCTTACGGCTTTCGCGAACGCTACCCATCGCAAAGAAGGGAGCAATATCGAACTCATTGGTTTGAATCGATAACGGCGTATCCCCGACACAATGAACAATCAAATGCTCATAAATCCCGTCGCCGTTATAATCTACATCTACGTAGCATTCATACAACTCGACGTCCTTAGACGCGTTGTCGCCGTCACTTGGCCGCATATGGTCGTCTGACAACTCTTTGTTGATGTACTCGTCGGCGGAGGTATACTTCGTATCGCCTGCCGCTTCCAGTGCTTCGTCGACGTTTTGATACGTCCCGTCCTGCTCTTTGCGTTTGAGATAATCGCCCTTTACAATCTTTCGATGTGCCACGAATTTACACTTTTGAAGGGTGCTCGCTTCCGGTGTGAAGCGCAATTCTGTGGGCGGTACATACTCGACGACAGGGTAATTAGCCGTGACTTTGACGTGGTCAAACTGTACTTCATACAAATCCGGCGCGCCTTTCAGCTGCTTGACTTTCTGTATCTCGATTTCGCCCGACAGTGACGCCTGCGTAAGCATCATCGCTTGTTGCATATCGTTCACGTCGAACATAAGCTTGTACCGTGTGCGGTCTTCATCCCGCTTCCACCACACCTTAGCAACGCCTAAATTCGTCCCCAAGGCGTCGTCAATGACGTCATTGACGAGGGACGTATAGTTGTTCTTGCGGGTAAGCTGGTATTCGACTAAGTGCTGTATATTGGTTGCCGTATCGTCGTTTTGGATGGTACTGCCGGCGATAGTAACAGGAGATTCGTTGCCGATGAATACCTCAACAAGGCTGGGCTTCATCCATTCAATGATGTTGTTGAAGTCCATGCTGACGAATTTGCTCTTTTTAGACAAGTTCGGCAGCTTCTTTTCGTACAAGTCTTGGTCGCCATTGCGGAGCTTGCGGCGGTGTATCAGTTTCGGCTCTACGGTACCCTCGTAGTACTTCTTAGCGACGTCGATACCGTCCTTGACGCTCATCATGATTTTCTTGATTTCGTCGTCGTTGAGCGTGTCCAAGGAAATTGGTTGTTCTTCCGGCTCTGCTTGCTGTAAAAGCCAGTCGGTAACGCTCATCTGCTGCGGGGCGTCCCGGCCGAACAATCCGCCCGTGTCCTGTGCGGCGGACAAGCTCTGGTTTAAATCCTCCATCTCATCACCTCGATTGATAGCTAAATAAGGCCCTCAACAGGGCTATGGGGCAATGCGCGGACTCGAACCGCGATAGCTTATAGCTGGTTTACTTTAACCTACATCGCCATGGGTGGCGGGGTCGTCAGCCCCGCCGATGATAGAAAGGAGCATGTATCGTGGAGTCGCCCTTGTCCGGTGCGGCGTCGCTCCACGCGCTTACATGTATCCAGCCCGGTGCATCTTACCACGGGTCATTTGCTTCCATTTGTCCGCCATGGACGTATTGTCCCGATAGAGCTTTGCACATAGATATGCTAAACAGTCCATCAAATGACTGTATTCGTTCTTTTCCGGCTCGTCCAGCGTCCGCCCGGCCACGACTTTACGATGATACCCGCCAGTAAACGCTTCGATGAGCATCTGACAGCGCGGGTCTAGCTGTAAGAGTGGTTTCCCGTCGGGCGTAAGCGTCGTGAGATAGTACCGTACGGCTTCACTTCGGCCGGTCTGCGTGAGTTCGCCCGGCTCGACGATAATGCCGTAACGGTCACGGAGTATCTCGTTAGCAGTCTTTTCGTCGCTCTGTGCACGCTGATTGCCTGCCGGGTCGCCAACTGCCGTGTACTCGTACCCGCTGTAAAACGTCTGTAACTCAGCTTGTACAGCCCTGCCATGAGCCAACATCCCACAATCCCATGATTGCAGTTCCGACAAGATGAGCAACTGCCCTTTCGCCGTCGTCTGTGCAATGATAGTCGCCGGGGTAAGTCCGTAGTCAAACGACAACAGAAGCGGCCGCCCCTCAATCGGGTGCAGCTCTTCCAGTGCTACGTGGCGGTTGTAATCAAATTCCGGGTAGTACTTCGGCTCAGCGCTGACAGTCCAGTTGATTTCATATTCTCGTTCCCAGCCTTCCGTGGTTGTGCCTTTTCTTTCGTTGGTTTTCCACTCTTCGGAGCGCTTGGAAGGGTCGGCGGTGTAGTGTATCCGTGCCACGTATACCCCATTACGCCGGTACTCATGGACGCCCTCTATGACGTCGTGGGCTTCCTGTTCTTCTTCCGGCTCGTCCTCATTGAGCTGGCCGGTCACAAGCTGGCAGAAAAAACCGGGATTTGCTGACGAGTCAATAAAGATGCGGCCGCCACCTTCGATGGTCGGTCGGAGGGAGTTCCAAGTTGCTTGTGCAAAGTCCCAGAACGCCATTTCTGTACAATACACGACCGATGCGGTGTACTGACGGAGCTGGTCGGCCCCTTCTGCCACGGCTCGTAGCTCGACGCCGTTACTGAACTTTATGTAGTCATATCCCATCTTTGAGCGCGTCTTTCTCTCGACAGCAGGCCATTCGTGGCTATCCGGCAGATGCTCGTACAAAAACATGAAGCGGCTGTCCCCAAGCAGGTAAGCGCTATCGTCGTACTTCTTAGACTGCACAAAGATAGACAGGTTTTTCCCAAACATCGCATAGTGCAGGAGATTCGCCAGGCACCGCCACGTCATCATCATGCGTCGACTCTTAGGAAATGCCGCTACCTGCTCGCCGTGGATAATCTGATCTACGCGCGCCAGGTAGTCAAGCTTCGGAAAATGCTCGACAGCCCCGTTCTTTGCTTCGTTGACTGTATAGCAGCAGTCATCAATAAAAGATGTCGGGTCATTCTTCCACACTTTCCATTCCATTAGCCGCATCAGCTCGACTTTCTCTTTCAAGCTCTTTTTGCTAGTTTTATTCGTTGTTTTTGTTGACTTCATTCTATCAACCCCGGGTTAAGCCAGTCGAACTTGCATAATTATTACTTATCAAGGCCCTTTAGCTTACTTTCAAGCTCTTTGATACGTGCGTCTACGTCAGCGTCGGTGAGCGTTTCGACTTTAACTGCCCCGCCGTCTGCGCCGGTGAGAGCGTTTTCCACGCGGTCCCGCCATTCAGCCCGCTTGCGGTTTTTCAGCCAAAATATTTGCGCTGTCGTATTTGGCTGTACTTCTTTGTGTACGACTTTTGTCACGACTAGCTCGTCGTCGCGCAGTTCTTTTGTGACTTCATCGTATTTGTACCCCAGCGCCGATTTAAGTAGCGCATTCTCTACCTGCCGGTCTACAGCGTCCTTTCCTTCTTTTAGGGCCTCCGAAATCTCCGAATACTTCTTTTTCCACTCATAAAACGTTGAGTCGGTGATACCCATATTAGCGGCTATCTGCTCATCACTAAGACCGTCTCTGGCCCAGCCTTGCAGTCTAAGCAGTCCTTCCTTTGTCAACCACTCTTGATACTTACCTTTTGCCACTGTATCACCACCTTTTAACTGTATACTTAAAAAATTAAGGCCCTGTATGCCGTTCTAAGCGGCTTTTACAAGGCCTTGCGTATGTTTGTCTGATTACTGTTTCTTTCTGTCCATCACGTCATGCCACTTCCAGGAGATTTCTAAGCAGTCCGTACCATGGTACCACGTGACAGCATACATTTTAGCTGTCAAGTAGCACACAATGTCTTTTACCACTTCTTCGTCATAACCTACGGGCAATCTGATCTGCACGCAGGAAGAGCCTTCTTTTGTCGCTTCGGCTATTTTACATGCTACTATGTCAAACAAATTGTCTTTACTATGCATTTGCTGTTCGTTTGCTTGATTAATTGTTTTCATAGTTTTCCCCAAAATTATGACAAAAGCCGCCAAAGCAGCAGGCGGCTCAATGTCTATGTGTTTGTGTAAACCTAGAGAGGCATCTGGATTGTAGGACAGTGTGTGCGGCGGAGTGCGGAGCGCCATCTACTGCACTTCTCGCCGCCTTGTCCAATGAGGGATTCTAGCTATTCGCTAAAACCTTACACTATTATTATACGTGTTTTTCGTACTAGTTATTCTTAGAATAAGCAAAAATGACAAAAAAATAAGGCCGGTACTCATGGTATCGGCCTTTTATCCGTTATTCTTTGTTGTCCTGATAAAGATTAGGGAAACAATTTTCTGGCTTCATCCAATCTTCAGTCTCTTCGACCGCTTTCTTATACTCTTCTTCTACACCCAGAACTTGCACGGCGTTCAACGTGGCGATTTCATATGTTTCGTTGCACAAACTGTTATATAGCCCTTCTTTCTGGGAAACGAATGATTGAATTAAATTTACGACGTCTTCTCCGTCTTTGAGCCGACGGAATAACTTTTCGAGGAAGTATGCATTTTCCTCAATTTCCTTCTTGATGTTTTCTCTTGATTCGCGCCTACGTGATAATTCGCGTCTTACTTCTTCTTTTGCCGTCATGTTTACTCCTCCTTTTCTGATTCCCGGAACTTCCTTGTCCCTCTTTCTGATTATATTATAACACGTATTTTAGTTATGTCAACACTATTTTTAATTATTTTTTGCGGATTTCTATAGTATATCCATACTTCTCTACAATCTCACTAAGCTCTACATATTTCATCGATCCGTTTTTGATTTTTGCATTAAGATTCTGCTGAAACATCCCGTTTTCGCGGGCGATTTCTGCTTCTGACTTGTCTACATCGATAAGCCATTTTTTCCACATCTTTTGAAATTGTTCTTTTGTCATTTTTACATCACTCCTATCTATTGATTATATACTATTACACATTTCATAAAATGTCAACAACATTATTATATTTTTAAAAATAATTAATTTTAGTGTTGACAACACCTAGTAACATGTGATATAGTTTAGACAACAAGAAAAACAGTGTTACACAAAGGAGGAAAACATTATGACAATGATTAGATACGAGAATGCAAAAGCAAGACTGGAAAATGCAAAAGTAAAACTGGAAAAAGCGCAAAAGAGATTACAGAGAAAAATGGATCAGTTGGAAAAGTTGGAACTTTATAAAGTCAACGGAACTCTTCCTAAGAAATATCAGGCCCCAGAATTCAAGGGGCAAGCCGAACGGTGGTTACAAATTGATATTCAATTTGCAACCGATGAAGTCAAAGAAGCGAACAAGAAGGTTTCGGAAGCCACTGAAAAGGTTAAAGAATTAACCGAAAAAGTGGAACAATTGAAAGTGAAAAACGAAGACCTCAAAGCCGTTCCAGAGGTTCTCGTAAAACTTCAGGATGAATTGGAAAATAGTTGGAACAAAACAGCTTTTTACCGGCGTGACCTGTACAAAAGTGAATGCAAGGAAATGGGCTACAAAGCCTTTGTGAAAAAATACGGGTATCATGCTTACGAAGAGAAAGAATTGACGGATAAGCAAATAAAATCGAAAAATAAGGTCGCCGCACAAGGTTACATAATCGATCTTGTTGGCCGGGTGAAGAAAAAGGTCGGTATCATTACCGACTACAGTGGAATCCGGTTAGATAGCAACGGAAAGGCCCTAAACGGCACGATAAAGGGAACGAATGGGACCGCCTATGTTGAAACAATAATTGCCGGTGGATGGAATATACAGCGATTACATTTAAGAACCATTGTAAAATGAAATGCCAGGCGGGGCTTCTGGCTCCGCCTGGCTACACTGGCCGCACGGTAACAGTCGGTTTATAATAGCAGTATAGGGAGGAGATATTATGACAAGTGAAGAATTCGCAATCAGATTGAAAAACATGACGGATTGCACAAATTGCCCGTACCCGGAAGCAACCGGTTTCCGGGATGATAACTGGCGAGACCGGGCTGACCACGTTGTAGGTCCTTGTGGTCAACAACACTGCTGGTTAGAGGATGACGACGACTTCGCCGACGTCCGGATGCGTGATTTTCCAAAAGACTAGGAGGGATTCTTATGAAGTATGAAGTAACGTATTCGTGTGGCCATGTTGGTACCGTTCAGATCTACGGAACGACCGCAGAAAGAGAAAGAAAAATTGACTGGTATGAAAAATATGCAGTCTGCCCCGACTGCTATGAAAAGGCCCGGCAGGAAGAAGCCGCAACGGCAGCTAAACAGGCTAAAGCGGACGGACTTCCGGCCCTTACTGGCAGCGAAAAGCAAATCCGGTGGGCTGAAAGTATCCGCAAAGAAAAGATGGCGGCCGCTCGTGAATGGCTGGCCCGTCATCCCGGCGAACAGGCAGATAAATGCCTGGCCTGGTACGGCGGCCATGCCAGTGCCTCGTGGTGGATTGACCACCGCGACGAACGGCCCCAGCGGACAGCCAAATTAGGCGTCGCAGAATGGCTTAAATAAAATTACATAGCAAAAAGGCTTGTCTACCTGTGGTAAACAAGCCTTTTTGCTTGACTAGCTGTCTAATCAACATACTAATCAACGTTACAATTTCAATCCTCGCGGTCAGAAAATCTCTGCCGTGACTTACTTAGATTATAACATCCCATCCGAGATAACGCAAGTCATTATATTACGCGGATAAGTCCTAGTTGACATGCAGCCATTTTAGCCAGCGTCCGCACGTCGTTGACTATCGTATAGTAGGTGTTGCGGTCCAGTCCCAGCTCTACCGTCGTGGCTTTCCATGATTCCCGGCGATGGTACTTGCAGGTAGCTACACGACGTGAAATGTCGTCCAGGGCTTCGTACACCCCGGATACGAGTCTAAGCCAGCGTTCGGGCCGCTTGATGACGACGCCGTCTGACAACGTCACTTGCTTTAGCTCAGTGGCCAGTCGTATGCCTTCTAATGCCGTTGGGTCTGATACAAAAGCATGGCCGTTACTGCCACCGCTATGGCCGCCCGCTACGTTTTCCCTTGCCAGTCGCACGGCCCGGCGGATTTCTTTTTCTCGGTAAAACATCAATTCTATGTGTCGCGTCGTGGAGTCAATCGCGGCGCGCTGATTGTGGTGCATGTGCATCCCCTCCCACTGTTACAACTCTCACTATTCCGGCGTTATGGATACGTCGCCAGCACTGTAAGCACGGTTCCGGGTTCGGCAGCTCTTTCCCGGTCTCTACGTCCATGCCCCAAAGGTACAGGGTAGCGCCCTGCATTTCCCGGCGGCTGGCCGATATGATCGCATTCTCTTCGGCGTGCACAGATACGCATTTTTCCATCATCTGCCCGTGTGGCACTTGATGCAGACGGCGGTAACATTTCCCTGTATCACAGCAGTTTCGTTCACCGCGAGGCGCGCCGTTGTAGCCGGTGCTGACAATCTCGTCGTTATTGACGATGACAGCCCCGTAAACGCGCCGTAAGCACGTTGCACGCTGTGCTACGGCTTTTGCTATACCCAGATAATACGCGTCTTTAGACGGGCGTACATAGCCGTCGTTCATGGGGATAAACGTCGGGATTTCGTTATATTGCGCGCGGATAAATAGCGCCGCGTCGCACCTGCCTTCTAAATCCAGCTTCCTGGAGATGGTTAGCGCCGTTTCTTTGAACTTCTCGTCATTGCCTTCCGTTTTATAACGGATGAGGGCCAGTGTATCCCTGGCCGCTTCCGTCGTGGTGTAAATCACTTCCATTTTCCTGTCACTTCCTTTTCCACATGAAGAGTGGTGAACGATGCGCGCCGATGTGATGCGCGTCCAGGTCACGTTTACTCTTTTTCGTTTCCCAGGGATAGCGCTTCCGACGTCGTTCTTCATACAGCTGCTTTTCTTCATCGCTCATTTGATGAGTCCTTACTTCTCCGGGTGCATACCAATTTTCCATGTGTATCACCTACCCTTTTATCTTTATGTTTTATCACCATTTTCAGCCTGTTTGACCTTAATAGCCGCGTCTGCTATTTTGTCGATGATTTGCCCTATTTGGTCTTGCGTAAAGGATGCGCTGCCTTTGATGTTATTCGTTGTCAAAGCATTGGCGATTATCATTTTATTGACTGTATCTTGAGTCGGTACGGCAATAAAGAGTAATGCCAATACCGATAGTACAGCTACAATTCGTTTGCTTTTTCTTTTTATGATTGACATGAGCTGTTCGTGGTTAATGTCGTCGCACATGAGCAAAAAAATAAGTAGCCCGATAAATACAAAAAGTGTCAATGTGTCTATGATAACCCACCATAGCACTTCTACCTTGCCGAATAATCCTGCCAAGTAGAACCACCACGGATTTATGATGTAGTTCATCATTTATCACATCCTTTTATCATTCTTTTCCCAGTATTCTTTATTTTGTTTCTTGATTTCTTCAAACTCATCGTGCAAGCTGTCTTCATACATGCTCATTAAATATTTTCGCTTTATCGGGTCAGTGGTATTCCATACACTTACGGCAAGCATCGTTTTATCGTTTTCGTCAATAGGTCTCAGATGTATTTCCCCCGGTTTGAATACACTCATATTTCCTCCTGGATTTTCTCTTTTAAAGTTGCATGATCAATACACTATGTACCAATCGTTAGCCAGCATGTCCGTTTGAGTCGGTGCCCAGCCAATGATGAGCTGATTTTGAGCGTTCTTCATGTCAATATGCGGCATGATTTCCACGGAATCGTCTTTATCAAAAGAGTTTATAATCATTTTGCGCGTATTTTCTTTTAAGTGGCGGCATGTCACATTGCTTCCGTTTGTCATATAGATGTACTGCCCCTTACCATTCCATCCACGCCGAGAGCATCTCAGGCCTTGTCGTAAGTATACCAGTGCATCACCAAAATCTAAATCAGTTTCACTCGGCCATACAGGTTTATACGTTTTCTTGAAAATATCCGGTTTACATGGATATTGCTCTCCGTTTACGCCCGTGATGATATAATCGCCGACACTTGCCTTCATATCGCCTTCTAATGTATGGATAATCATTTCTTTGTCCGTCTGATATGCTTCGATCACAACAGGTTTCTTTACGTATTTAGCCATGTTCTATCTCTCCTTTTTCATTCATGCTCTTGCTCATAGCTGCTTTAACTGTTTCTATCATGCAATAATTGATTGTGCGGATTTCGTTGCCTTCTACTGTAAATCGGGCCGGGTAGGCCATAGGGCATTGGCCATCTCTGATGCAATGCTCCATGGCGTGGTCCTTAGTACACATATGTACGCGGAAGGCTTCTAGGAGGTTTAACAGCCTGGTTTTATCGTCTTTACTCATTTGTCGTCCCCTTTAACCGTGTTGATTTACACGCGTTTTACCTTCTTCGGTTGATACCGCTAATCAGCGGGCAGATACAGCAACCGGCGTCACTGTCACAGGCCGGGCAATATACAATGCCATATGTTCTTTCTGCATAGCATTTATTTCCCATACCTTCTTGATAATATTTAGCGCACCATTCTTTTTGCTTCTTTTTTAGCAGCTCTGCTAGTCTTGCGTCTTCTTCGTCGGTCATCCTGCTCACCTCTTCTTTTAAAATCCCCAGCTTACCATAATGTTATCGTCATTGAGTGCTACTTTATACCCGTCTTCGTCGAGCTTCCGTGTCAACGCTTTATCTACGCTGCTATCGCCCGTCAGAGCCAGCGTGACGTAGTTTTTGCCGCTGAGATATGCGTGCTCAATGACTTCGTCTATGTGCTTTGTGCTAATATCCATTTTTCTCACCTCTTCTTTCTAAATAGGACTTCTTGCTTATCCAACATGCATGACATGGTTTTGTCATCCCATGCCGGGCATACGCCAACCCGTTTCGCCCCGTCGGACGAACGATGCGTCCGGCAATGCCCCCACACAGGGTCGTTTTCGTCATATTGTGTACAAAGTTCTTCTTTTAGCGGGCCAGCCATTTGGAGTGCTAACACTGCTAAACGTCGCTCATCTTCGGTGGCAAGTATTCGCTGGCTGGCTTTGCTCATCGCTTCTTCGTGTACGCCAAAGAAAAATTCTTTCATTTTCTTCTTGTCGTCCTGGCAGTATTCTGGGATGTGCTCCAGCACCGTGATAGCTAGTGTTTTCGCGCCGACATATTTCCCGTAGTCCAGTACGGTGTAGTCGTCTTTATGGCCGTTCCTGGCAGCGTTATTACTTCGCAAATCGGTGACGCAGTAGTCCAGCAGGACTTTCCTCATGTCGCTGATCATCTTTTCTTCATCCATGGTTACACCTCTTTCATTTCCAGCAATTCCGAGTTTTCGTACGCATTGCCAATGACTTTGATTCGTCCGTCGTCATCAAGAAGCATGTCCAGGTCAAACTCAATGAAAGGATATTGTTCTTTTTCTAGCATCGCGCTAGCAGTATCCCCATTTCGTTGTCTATGACAAACCGCTTCGCCATGTCTTTATGGACGACTTCGATAACGTCGCCTTCGTAGATCATCACGCCATCACGGCCGTCGTCGTAGTAAGTCGTCCAGGGCATGAGGGTTACTTCGTCAAATCTTGCGGAGATGACTTCATCCTTCGCCCTTCCTTTTATTCGACGCTTCCGGAAGTCGATTTCGGATACATGCATCATGACTTTCTTATCGTGGTGCCATGCCCGGTAGTCAATCCACTCAGTGTCCATTAGTCTTCTCCTTTCCATAGCTTTGCTATGGCTTTTTCGCAATTTCTAAATTCACAAGCAAAATACACAGTCACCAGCCCCATTACTCCCATTCCGGCTGCAATAAGACGATGTACAAAGCAGTCCGCTGTCAGTAACAAGGCGATAGCTAAGATATCTATTGCGACGGTGTAGATTGTCATTATGTCGCTCAGCTTCATGCTTACTCCTTTCTAGTCTTAATTAAACGTTTTAGATTACCCTCTAATAGCTTTTTCTTTAGCTTCGGGTGTAGTTTATAGAGCGGGTGTTTCAAGTCCGTTATTTCGCTCACAGTGATTTCTACGCGCGGGTCTTTGGCATCGATGCCAGCTATCATCGAGCCGCCGATTTCAGCAATGTACCCGTCGTCTTCGATGATGCCAGCGCTTTCGAGTATGTCTGCCGTCGCCTGGACCAGCCCGAAAAGGTCTGGCCAGCCCTTGCGGTTCGGCATGTAATACTTTGCGGTCATCGTAACGGCACATTCAATCGGCTTAATGGGCCTTCTTTGGGCTTTTAACTGCCATAAAGCATCTTTGGCATATTCTCTATAGGCTTTACCCTGCACAAGGCCGTAGCGCGTCTTCTGGAGCGAATTTTTCTTCGTCATGGGCCGTCCATGAATCACGAATTGATATGTCATTCTTTTTTCCAGAAATCGCGGAGCCACAACTCGAGGAGATGTGGTTCTGAGACTTCGATAGGTTCATCATCATCTTCTTCGTCGTCCATGTCGTCCGGATCTTCTTCTGGGCATTCCGTGGCAATATCGATAATGTGTTCCGTCGTTACCTGGAACGGTTCGTTATTGAGTGCAGACTTTGCTACGATGAGCATCACATTTGCCAGGTGTGTCCGCATCGTAATGTCTTTGTAGTTAAAGCCTTCTATCGTGATGGAGAATTTCTGGTCCGGGCTGCTGATACCCAAGATGGTTGCCAATGTAGCTTCAAGGTTGATTCTTTCTGCTTTAGTCATGTTTTTCATGCTCCTTTTCTTTAACTTCTTCATTAGTGATTAGAAAATCTAAATACTGCCGGGCCTTCATAAGGTCCTTTAACGGTGTACCTTTGGCTGGATAGCGGTACAGATACTTGACGATATTGCCGATGTACATTGCATCAGCTCCCGTCGCCCCGCTGGTCATGATTTCAATGGCCTTCGTACATTCCGTACCGCGCCAGGTGTAGTGGTTCGGGTGCTGTATGTCATTCATCTGCATCAGCCACCTTTTGGAAACGCCATTTCCACGTGACGTCCGGGTATTTTTCATGGTCCACTTCGCTCATGAACATGCGTAGCGGTCGTGCCCAGATGAGATGTAGCCTGTCCGTATCCCGGTACACCACGTCCAGCCCTTCTCTTTCCGTATCCCCTGCAATGCAGATGATTTCATAGACATGACCCTTAAAGTGTTTCCACTTTTCCCCAGGTTTCGGGTAATCGCGTTCGTAGACAAGTTTCATGTTGTTCATCCCTTTCATCCCGTAACTTTTTCAGCAGCTCCGCGGCTTTCTTAATGCGTTTCATGATG